>Ga0209471_1000007_pt1 | contig 266945 bp, 267 predicted proteins | sample GraSoiAngelo_128_FD_185885 | JGI IMG/M metagenome (GOLD analysis project Ga0209471, IMG submission 185885) | Grasslands soil microbial communities from the Angelo Coastal Reserve, California, USA - 14_0927_12_20cm (SPAdes) (version 2) | ecosystem: Environmental > Terrestrial > Soil >...
ACGAAGGCCAGGGCATCACGCCGGAACGCGAGGTGATCGCGTACTGCAGGATCGGCGAGCGGTCGGCGCACACGTGGTTTGTGCTGCACGAGCTGCTGGGCTACCCGCACGTTCGCAACTACGACGGCTCGTGGACTGAGTGGGGCTCGCTCGTCGGCGTGCCCATCGAGCGCTGAGATGATCGCGACTGACACCGTCTACGCATCAGGAACCTGGATCGTGACCAAGGGACGCGAGGAGGAGTTCGTCCGGCGCTGGACCGAATTCTTGCAATGGACCCGATCCACTTTTGACGAGCTCGGCACGGCGCAGCTGATCCGCGATGAGGAAAGCCCCGGGCATTTTGTCTCGTTTGCAACCTGGAAGAGCGTCGAGACGTTGCGTGACTGGCGCTCTCGGCCGGAGTTTGCGGAGCGTCTCGGCGCGTGCCGCGCCCTGTGCGATGAATTCCGCGGCTCGAGCTACACGCTGGCCGTGGTGGTCTGATTGATCGTGGAAAGGCCCGGCGCCGATCTCATCGTGCGCCGGGCCGATCCGCTCAACTGCGAGGTCCGGCTGTCACGGCTGGCGGACGGAGACGTGACGCCGAACGACCGCTTCTACATTCGCAATCACTTTCCGGTTCCGAATATCGACGCGGAGCGCTGGCGGCTGCGTGTGCATGGTCATGTCAAGGAGCCCCTCGACCTTTCATTGCGCGAGCTGAAGCGAATGGCCGCGGCAACGCTTTCTGTAACGCTCGAATGCGCAGGTAACGGACGGATCTTTTTCAATCCGCCGATCGAAGGCGAACCCTGGGTGCTCGGCGCGGTGAGCACCGCAGCTTGGAAAGGAGTCGCGCTTTCGGAGATCCTGGATCGCGCCGGCGTCCGGTTCACAGCCAGGCATTTGATCTTCCGAGGCGCGGACGGCTTTGAGCGCAGCTTGAGCATCGATCAAGCCCGCTTGAGCCCCGTGCTGCTCGCCTATGAGATGAATGGCGAACGCCTTCCGGCGCAGCACGGCCGGCCGCTCCGGGTGCTCGTCCCGTCCTGGTACGCGGTGACCTCGGTCAAGTGGCTGACCGAGATCGAGGTCAGCGATGAGCCGTCATGCGGCTATTACCAGGTTCAGCGGTACTTCTACGAGAGCGGCGCGCCCGTCCGCGTCATGCGTGTGCGCTCATTGATCACCGATCCCGAAGAAGGCGCCACGGTCGATGCGGGCGACCTGACCATCCAGGGTTTGGCCTGGTCCGGAAGCGGTCCGATCGTTCGAGTCGATGTTGCGGTCGGCGACGGAGACTGGTCAGCGGCCGAACTCCTCGGACAACCTGATCGTTACGCCTGGAGGCGTTGGCGGCTGGTGACGCGTATCGAGCGACGTGGCGAAATTCGGATCCACTCGCGCGCCACCGACTCAAGCGGCCAGACGCAACCCGCGCAGGCGGGCTGGAACCGGCTCGGTTACGGGAACAACGCGATTCAGACCGTGGCTTTTCGCACGCGCTAGCGCCGAGAGGTTGCTCGATCTGACACTAGCCAAGCGCCTCATTGCGTCCTGCGCGCTGAGCTGGGCATTTGGAGCAGTCGCTTGAGCTGATGTCGCACACGTGCTACGCTACTCAAATGGCGAAGGTGATCACCCAGCGGACGCTTCGGAATGACAGCGGCGAAATCATGCGCGGCCTCGACCGCGGCGAGTCCTACATCGTCACGCGCAATGGTGTGCCCGTCGGGGAGCTCGTGCCCGTCCGCCGCCGTACGGCAGTGCCAGCCGGGATGCTGGTGGCCGCGCTCGCCGGCGCACCGCGCATCGATCCGACTAGGTTCCGAAAGGATATTGACGAACTGATCGATCAGGATCCGCGACCGCGTGCCTGAGCCGCGGCGTACGCGGGGAATGGTCGACACGTCGGTCTTGATCGACCCTCCACCTGAGTCAGCATTGCCAGAGGAGGCGAGCGTTTCGGCCATTACGCTCGCCGAGCTGGTCGCGGGCGTCCACGCTACGCACGATCCAAATGAGCGGGCAGCACGACATGATCGTCTGCAACGAGTCCAGGCGACCTTGGACGCCCTCCCCTTCGACGCTGAAGCGGCGCGAGCTTACGGAAGGGTCTTCGCCGCAATCACAGGCGCGGGACGAAAGGCTCGAGGCAAGCGAGCGATCGACCTCCTGATCGCAGCCACGGCTCTATCCGTCGGCCTGCCGCTGTATACACGCAACATCGACGACTTCAGCGGACTCGAGCGCGTAGTTGACATCGTGGAAGTCCGGGCCTGAATCCAGGGTTCGCGTCCGGTATCGCCATCGCGGTGCCGGCGAAATTCTTACCGACTGGGTCAACCAGGATCTGATCGATGGTGTGGCGAAACGCCAGGCGATCAATTGCGGGGATAGCCTTCCGCCGGCTTGGCAGATTGGACTCGACGAGGAGTTCATCGCCGGCGCAACCGAACCAGCCGACAGTGACCGCTCGGCCGATCAGCATCTGTGCGCCAGGGCATAAGGATGGTGGGCAGTGATGGGAAGAAATCGGTTCTGGCAGCCCGCGTCTGATCTTGTGAGCAGGTGGTGGCGCACCGAGAACGGGGTCTAACCTCACAATCGTTTCGTGGGCTACCTGTGCAGCTGATCGAGGTAAGCGCAATCGGCGTCCGGGCCGCGATTGTACGAATGACGAGCCCGGAAGCCAAGCTTGTTTGGCTGATTTTCCCGATGATCCACCTTGGCGAGAGCGCGTACTACGAGCAGGTCGAGCAGAAGATGGGGGAATGTGATCTCGTCCTAGCTGAAGGCGTCGACTCGCGAATTGTTAGCGCCCTGACATCCTCCTATCGGCTGGCGGCGAACTCTGCCCGAGAGGTTGTGGCGCAGCGTTCGGAACCTCGCGCGATCGGCCATATGACTGTCCAACAGTCGGACATTAGCGGGACCGAATTCGACGCTGCGTGGGGCAAGATGCCCATCGGCCTGCGGTTGGGTATACCGCTCTTGGCGCCGCTATACGGCCTCTGGCTGCGCTACGTGGCCAACCCCGACGATTGGCAGACGAAGCTCCAGACCGACGACTTGCCATCAAACGAAGAGGTTCTGCTTGAGGGCCAGGAGCCTGCGTTCTTCGAACTGGTGATGCACCAACGAAACGAGCACCTGTTTCACCAGATCCTGGCAGTGCAAGAGCGATGGGGCGAATTAGGCAAGGTGGTTGGAGTGGCGTGGGGTGCCAAACACATCGGCGCGGTTGTCCACTACCTCAGTGACCGATGGAACTACATTGCTCGCTCCGGGGAGTGGGTCACCGTTTTCGACTACACGAAATAACGGCCCAGACGTGAGGAGGGCTTGGCGAACACACCTCCCGACTCGTGTTGTGTCCCTAGGCGCCTTCGGTTGGCGTTATGCCGCGAGGCGGAACCTATGATCGACCCATGCGGCGGATCCTGATCACAGGCATGTCGGGCGCCGGTAAATCCAGTGTCATCCGCGCGCTGGCAGCTCGTGGCGTCAAGGCGATCGATACCGATTGGAATCTTGAGTGGGAGTGCGTCGGCCCCGATGGCGACGAATGGGTTTGGCGGGAGGATCAGCTTCGCCTGCTGCTTGATGAAGAAGATGCCGACGCCCTGTTCGTGAGCGCTTGCGTCTCGAACCAAGGCAAGTTCTATGACCGCTTCGATCAGGTCATTCTCCTCAGCGCGCCTGTGTCGGTCACCGTCCAACGGCTGGCGAATCGAACCGACAGCCCCTACGGAAAGCGAGCGGAAGAAGTCGCCGATGTGCTGCGCTACAAGGCCACCGTCGAACCGATGTTGCGAGAGGCCGCATCCGCTGAGATCGATACGAGCATTCCTCTCGCGGAGGTCGTCACGAAGGTTCTAGAAATATCCCTACGGCAGCATTAGGCAGTAGTGGACCGAGGGTTCCGTAACGCGAACCACGCCATCGCCGTCGTTGGCCCAAGAATCAAACTCGCCCACTAATCGACGGTTTACCTTCCTTTCACGCCTACTCAGTCACCGTGTTGAAGTCAAGACGGTTGTGAGCCACGTTAGCAAGCCTACGGCGCATGTAAGCAATGTGGCGTTTCCCATGCAACCCTCGCCATTTGTCATTGAGTCCCAGGACCATCGCGATTCGCGCGACCGCTGGACGTCAACAGCTGTAGTGGATCCGATGGGCTGGCCCGGTGGTGGCGGCGGTGGCGGTGGTGGCTGCCCCAAGCGAGCGGCCAACCGGGCTTTCATCGAATAGGCGAGCTCTTCCACCCGTGACTGGTCCACGAAGACGACCGGCACGTGAGCAACCCGGTCGATCGCCGCTTCGAGGCCGACAACCGACTGCTCAGAATTCGCGAGCAAAGCTTCGGCTTTCGTTGCCCGACCCCCAAGTGACTCGCGAGCCATTGCCTGCAACTCGGCCACGAGGGCTGGCCAACCGACTAGCGACTCGGCCGGCGTTTGATCATCTGCCTGCATAGGTAGACCACAAGGTACTACCACTGTGGCAACCAGGGGCCTCCGCACGGCCACCCAAGGTACAGCTCGCGATATCTCCACTTGAAACGCCGTGACGGAGACGAATTGAGCTGTTTTGGTGGGCGACCCGGGACTCGAACCCGGATGGATTACTCCACACGCCCCTCAAACGTGCGCGTCTACCAGTTCCGCCAGCCGCCCGGCTGAAGCCGCTTGATTTTACTGTTCGTTCGCCATGGCCAGCAGAGTCGTCATGTCAACCGGGCGTACGATCCGATCGATGGCAAGCGATCCCCCTCCGACTCAGCCGCCGGGGCCGCCGCCGGAGCCTGGACCTGGCGCTTCTCGGGACGAGTGGCGTGCCTGGCGCCACCAACAACACGATTACTCGCGCGAGCAGCGGCGCGCCGGCGGGTGGTACGGGCCTGGCTGGTTCGGGCCCTGGAACTGGTGGGGAGGCAGCTGGTTCTGGGGTGCCGCGCTGGTCGTTGTCGGCGTCTACGTCCTGCTCCAGAACCTAGGTCTGCTGAAGTGGCTCCCCGGCGACGTGCTGTGGCCTTCGCTGCTCATCCTGCTGGGCGTTTACCTGCTGGTTCGCCGCGCCCGCACCTGAGAACCCTGACCAGGTTGATTGCCGCATTGCGAATTTAAGGTTTGCTCGATTACAGGGATGAATTGACCGTCCGGGCTGCTTAACTTCGCTCGTCAAATGAGCGCCTGGAAGAACTGGGACAACCGGCAAAGGACCTTCTGGATCGTTGTGGCGACCGTTGCGGTTGCGTCCATCGTCTATGCCATCGACATCCGATTGTTGCTCCTCGGCCAGCGAGGGGTCACGGCCGTCGACGACATCGGAGAGGCCGTTGCGGCGGCGATCGCCGCGGGTGCATGCGGATGGGCCGCGACCCGGGCATCCGGCAGGGATCGCCTCGGCTGGGCTCTGATGGGCATCTCGGCCGGGCTGTGGTCGGCGGGCGAAGTCGTCTGGTCCGTCTACGAGGTCGGCATGCGGGTCGCCGTCCCGTACCCTTCGTTCGCAGACGCCGGTTTCCTCGCGGCCGTTCCTTTCGCCGTGGCCGGCATACGAGCGTTCTGGAGCGCCCCGCGTGGGACGTCATCGCGCTGGCGCGTCTGGTTCGACGGCGTCATCGTCGCCATCGCGCTGACATCGACCGCCTGGGCATTCGGGCTGAAGTCGGTCTGGCTGTCCAACAGCTCCACCAAGCTTCTTGACCTGGCCTATCCGGTCGGCGACATCCTGGTCGGCACGATCCTGATCCTCGCCATCCGGCGTGCGAGCCAGCAGCAAGCGGGAAGGATGGCCTTCCTCCTCGCCGGCGTGGCCGCGTATTCAATCTCGGATAGCGCGTTCGCCTACCTCAACGCCCAGGGCGCGTTCGGCAGTGTTGGCAACGTGGTCGATACCGGATGGTTTGCCGGCTTTTTGCTGATCGCGCTCGCCGCCACATATCCATCCGCAGCGCCCAAAGTGGCGACCCAGCAAGCTCCCCTGGATTTGTGGCAGCTCGCCCTGCCGTGGATGACATTGCTCCTGGCCTCGGCCGGCGACGTGTATTCGTCGGTGACGGGGCACGACATCGACCTTTTCATGTCGTCGTGCACCGCCGCGCTGGCCGTGCTCCTGACGGTGAACATGATCCTCGAGCGCAAAGAGTTCCTCGAGATGCTGACCGACATCGAGAAAACCCACTCCGTTCTGAACCGTGAGTTCAAGACGGCCTTGGTCGGAATCCAGCAGCTGAGCGAGCAGGTAAAGGACGCGGACCGTGCGTACGACGAAGGCGTGCGCGTGCTGGCTGCCGACATCCACCACCAGGCCGAGCGGCTCGATCAGCTGGTCGAAGGGATGCTCTAACCGGGCGCCGGTCTAGTTAGTGAGCGGGACGTGGTACCCGCTGCAAGACTCGAACTCGCAACCTCCTGATCCGAAGTCAGGCGCTCTATCCATTGAGCTAAGCGGGCGTATCTACTCGCCTCGTCGTATCCAACGGAGCGTATCGGGCGCGGGTTTTCGGCTCCGTTGGCGCCACCGAGGCGCCACGTTCGATCAGCCTACCGCGTACCGCTGGTGGTTCAATCCCCAGGCTGCGTAGCGCACCAGGCCGACCGCCTTGTAGCGCCGCCGGCCCGCGACGGTGGTAGCCGTCACGATCGCCTCGCGGAGCGCGTCGGGCGTCTTGCCCGGGAACTCGGTGTAGGCGCGGCCCACCGCGTCGAGGATGTGCGCGTCAGACCCGCCCAGCTCGGCCGACCCAAGGCCGAGATTCAGACGCCTGGCCAGTTGATTGAAGACGTAGAAGCCCGGGGTGGCGTTCTCCACCTCGATCGCGTCGAACGCGAGCTCGGCCGCCAGCCAGCCGACCCCATGCACCGGACCGCTCCGTGTCCGCCTTTGCGTGCGCCAAAAAGGATGCACGGCGACGGCGAGGCCGCCCTGGTCGTGGATGGCGTGCACCGTCGCGGCGGCGGACATGCCGGGCCGGACCCGCCGTTCGATGAACAGCGCGACGATGTGGCCGTCTCGGCTCGACACCTCCTCGCCGATCACGACCTGGAGCTTCGAGCGGCCGGCGGCGCGGTCCGCGGCGCGCAGCGCGCCTTCGATTGTGTCGTGGTCTGTAACCGCGATCACATCCAGCGCTGTTGCGCGTGCGTAATCGACGAGCTCGTGCGGTGTCGGCCACCCATCACTGGCTGTCGTGTGCATGTGCAGGTCAGCCCGACCTCGGGCAGGCATGGTTGTGCATCCTACCGCCGCCGGGCTTACCATCGACCCACTAGAACGAGCCTCTCAAGTAAAGAAAGGTGGAGGTGGCGGTGGTGGAAGGCTTGATGCAGGACTACGAGCTCAGCCTGCAGCACGTGCTGTGGCGGATCGAGCGACTGCACCAGAAGAAAGAAGTGGTCACGAAGCGCGATGAGGGGATTCATCGCACCACCTACGGCGAGATGGTGCCGCGTATCAACCGCCTGGCCGGTGCGCTGAAGAGGCTTGGCGTCAAGCCGGGCGATCGGGTGGCCACGCTGGCCTGGAACAACAACCGGCATCTCGAGCTCTACTATGCCGTGCCCTGCATGGGGGCTGTTCTCCACACGCTGAACCTGCGCCTGTTTCCTCAACACCTCGAATTCATCATCAATGACGCGGAAGACAAGGTTTTATTTGTCGATCAGTCGCTTCTTCCGCTCCTGAAGCCGCTGCTCGGCAAGATCCCGACCGTCGAGACCATCGTCCTCATGGCCGAGGGCCCCGCACCCGCCAGCGAAGGGCTCCCGCAAATGCTCGACTACGAGAAGCTGCTCGCCGCGGAGAGCGAGAGCTACCCCTGGCCGAAGCTCTCGGAGCGGATGGCCGCGGCCATGTGCTACACGTCCGGCACCACCGGCAACCCGAAGGGCGTTGTCTACTCGCACCGCTCGCAGTTCATCCACACCATGGGCGTGCTGCAGGGCGACAACCTCGCGCTCCAGGAGAGCGACAGCCTTCTGCCAGTCGTGCCGATGTTCCACGCCAACAGCTGGGGACTCCCCTACGCAGCCGGAATGGCGGGCTCGAAAGTGGTCTTCGGGGGCCGGTTCTCGGCCGACCCGAAATCGATCGTCGAGCTTGCGGAGCAGGAAGAGGTCACCTTCCTCGCCGGCGTGCCGACGGTCTGGATCGCCCTGGGCGCCTACCTGCAGGAAAGCGGCAAGCGGCTGCCCAGGGTCCGCACTGTGGTCTGCGGAGGCTCGGCCGTCCCACAGTCGTTGATGGAGACGATGGATTCGCTTGGACTGAGGATCCTGCACGCCTGGGGGATGACCGAGACATCGCCGCTCGGCAGCGTCGCCCGTGTCCCGGCCGGCACCAAGCCGGAGGACGAGCTGCGCCTGCGCTTGACACAGGGCCGGGTCGCCCCCGGGGTCGAGATCCGGATCAGCGATCCCGCCACGGGCGAAGAGCTGCCCTGGGACGGGGTTGCTTTCGGTGAGATCCAGGTCCGCGGGCCCTGGATCGCCCGTGGCTACCACAACGGTTATGACCCGGGCAAGCTGACCGAGGACGGCTGGTTCCGCACCGGCGACGTGGCCAAGATCACGCCGGACGGCTACATCCTGATCGTCGACCGGACGAAGGACGTCATCAAGTCGGGCGGCGAGTGGATCTCGTCAGTCGAGCTGGAGAACGCCGTCATGGCGCACCCCAAGATCATGGAGGCCGCGGTCATCGGTCTCCCCCACTCGAAGTGGGACGAGCGACCTGTCGTGTACGCCGTGGCCAAGCCTGAATTCAAGGACAAGGTGACCCAGGAGGAGATCGTCGAGTTCCTCAAGGACAAGGTCGCGAAATGGTGGCTGCCGGATGAGGTCCGCTTCATCGACGAGGTGCCGAAGACCTCTGTCGGCAAGTTCGACAAGAAGGTGCTGCGGGCCAGCGCCGTACCGATCAAGGAAGGGGCCGCCCCGGCGGCTCGCAAGTGAGCGCCCGCGCGGGGGTCCGCGAGCACAGGATCGGGCGCGAGCAGTTCCACCACAAGTGGGACAACTCGCTGGCGCCCGTGGCCGAGATCGATCCAGGCGACGTGGTCCACTTCGAGACCGAGGAGGTCACGGCGGGTCAGCTCCAGAAAGGTGACCCCGCCTCCAGGCTCGGCACGCTCGACTTCAACCGGCTGTACCCGCTGGGTGGGCCCGTCTACGTCCGCGGCGCCGAGCCGGGTGACGCGCTGGAGGTCGAGATCCTCGCCCTGAAGCCGGGAGCGTGGGGTTGGGCGGCGCTCCTGCCCGGGCTCGGCCTGCTCGCCTCGGACTTCCCCGACCCCTACGTGCGCTACTTCGACCTCGGCGACCGGACCGCGGCCGAGCTGCGGCATGACGTCCACATCCCGATCGCACCTTTCTGCGGCACGATGGGCGTCGCCACCGACGAGGCCGGACCCCACGACGTGCTGCCTCCGACCAAGGGCGCCGGCAACGTCGACACGCGACACCTCACCGCCGGGACCAAGCTCTACCTGCCAATTTTTGTGGCGGGGGCGCTGTTTTCGGCCGGCGACTGTCATGCCGCGCAGGGAGACGGCGAAGTCTGCGTTACGGGGATCGAATGCCCGATGACGTTCTCACTCCGATTTGGAGTGGTCAAGGGCGGGTCTCCGCGGCCCTGGAGCTACCACTTTGTGACTCCCGCCGCGCCGCTCCAGCCACGCAGCGATGCTGCCGGCTATCACTCTGTCTGCGCCCTCGGTCCAGACCTGATGGAGAACGCCCGCAACGCGGTGCGGTACACCATCGACTGGCTGCAGGCGGACCACGGGTTGAGCCGGGAGGACGCTTACATCCTCTGCAGTCTGGCCGGGGACCTGCGGATCAGCCAGATCGTGGACCAGCCCAACTGGGGGGTCTCGTTCTATCTTCCGCTGAGCGTCTTCAGCTAGGCCGGCGCCCCCACCCGGCATTCGGCCGACCTCCCCAGCAAGTGGGGAGGTGAATCATGTCCGCTCCGGCATACTGACAACCCCATAGACGCCAAGGTGAGCACTACACAACTAGGGCGGTACCCGATCGAAGCCGAGCTGGGCCGCGGAGCCATGGGCGTGGTCTACCGGTCGACGCACCCCCGGCTCGAGATCCCGGTCGCGATCAAGGTCCTGGCGGACCAGTACTCGAGCGACCCGAGCTTCCGCCAGCGCTTCCACCGCGAAGCCGCCACGGTGGCCTCGCTAAACCACCCGGGCATCGTGCGCGTATACGACTTCGATGAAGACGGGCCGGTCCTCTTCATCGTCATGGAGTGGGTCGACGGGCGCTCGATGCGGTCGTGGCTCGACGAGTACGGGCGCTTCAGCGTGGACGTCTCAGTCGACCTGATCCAGCAGCTGCTGTCCGCGGTCGGGGTCGCGCACGACTACCAGATCGTGCACCGCGACCTGAAGCCGGACAACATCCTGATCTCGAACCGCGGCAAGACCAAGATCCTGGACTTCGGCATCTCCAAGCTGATCGACGACAAGCACCGGCTGACCGCAACCGGGAGCATGGTCGGCACACCCGCCTACATGGCGCCGGAGCAGGTCAAGGGCGAGCCCATCGACGCGACCTCGGACATCTACTCGCTGGGCATGATCCTTTACGAGCTGCTGCATGGCGAGCCGCCCTTTACCGGGCAGCTGCCCGCGGTGCTGCACTCGCAGGTCTTCGACCGGCCGCGGGCGTCGACCGCGATCCCGTCGCCGATCATGGAGATCATCTGGAAGGCCACGTCGAAAGACCGCAGCCAGCGTTTCCAGAGCTGCGAGGCATTTGCGGGCGCGTTTCACTACATGCCGAAGGCCGCGGTGGCGCATCCGCCCGCAGAGGCAATCTCTACGGAGGTCGCCGTCGAGGAGGAGGTCGAGGAGCCGAAACCTCTTCCCGCCAAGACCGACGGCCGGAAGCCGGCCGGCGTCTGCACGTACAGCGACTGCAATGAGCGGCGCGGGTGGGCATGCGCCTACTCGGACATGACCGGACGGAAATGCAACAGCTGGTGGTGCCGCCGCCACATCCAGTTCATCGAGCGGACCCCGTTCTGTCCGCGACACGCGAGCGTGATCCGCGCCCTCGCGCCGACCGCGAACACGATCTTCGAGATCAAGAACCGGCCCGCGGTCGACGACCGTGCGCTGCCGTTGGCTGCGCTGGTCGCGGAGGATGTTGACAAGGACGTGACCGAGCTGGTGCGCCGCCGCTACCAGAACCGGCAGGACGTGACCATCGCCCGGGACCGGACGGTCCGGCAGACCTGGTCCGGCCGGAACGACGTCGCTTGGGAGCGCAGCTGGGCCGCGCTGAAGAGCCAGGGCTATCTGATCCGGATCGCGGTGCGCGTCGCGGCCGACGAGCCGGACTTCGTCCAGCTTTTGATCGGCAACACGGTCGTCTTCAAAGAGGTGCCTGACTGGATCAGCCGCCGGCGCGAGGGCGAGCCGCCGGACCACGGCGACCGCGCCCGCTTCGGCAAGAAGCTGTTCGCCGCGATTCTCGAGCACGTCGACGCGCCGCGTCCGGTGCCCTCGGCCGTGCCTGCGACGGCCCACCAGATCGAGCCCCCTCCCCCGCCCGAGATCAACCGGACCTTGATCGAAGGCATGGTCCTGCGGGTCGCAGCTTCGACGACCAAGGTCACCGGCTACGAGGTTGCCGATGTCCTCGCCCTGCCCTTCAATGCGATCGAACCCATCCTCAAGGCGCTGACCAGCGCGAACTTCCTTGACGCGCTGGGCCTTGCCCAGGAACAGGGTCCGTGGCTCGGCCGGCCGCTGCCCGAGCGCATGGCCTACACGCTGACCAAGCAGGGCCGGACGCGCAGCGACCAGATCGCCGACGCGAGCACCCGCTACATGGGGCCGGCGCCGGTGTCGGCGGCGGAGTACCGCGCCGTGCTGGCCGAGGCGGCCAAGCCCGGGACGCTGGACCTGGTCAAGGTCAGCCTCGCGCTGAGCGGGATCGAGCTGGCGCCCGGGGTGATGGAGGCGGTGCGCGCGGCGGTCAACTCGCGCTCCTCGATCTTCATCTACGGCGCGCCTGGCAACGGCAAGACCACGCTGGCCCGCCGGATCCCGAGCCTCCTCGGTGGCCCGATCGTGATTCCTGTCGCGCTCGACGTCGGCGGCGGCGAGGTGATGACGATCTTCGATGGCGCGGTGCACCACCTGGAGCCGAACCAGCCGGCGGACCGCCGCTGGCGTCGCGTCTCGCGCCCGCTGGTGCAGGTGGGTGGCGAATTTCAGCTCGAGATGTTCGACCCGACGTGGGAAGACGGCAGCCGGGTTTACGGCGCGCCGCTCCAGGTCCGGGCGAACGGTGGCGTGCTCTTGATCGACGACCTCGGGAGGCAGCGGGTGTCGCCGAAGCAGATCCTGGACCGCCTCCTTGTGCCTTTGGAGCAGGACACCGATTTCCTGAACCTCACCGCCAGCGGGCGCAAGGTCGAGATCCCGTTTCGCGCCCAGGTCGCCCTGTCGACGAACCTCAAACCGGTCGAGCTGCTCGACGAGGCCTACCTCCGCCGGCTGGCGTACAAGGTGCTGATGCCCGACCCGACGTGGGAGATGTGGAGCCGGATCTTCGAGCGCGAGCGGGAGCGGCTGACGATTCCGCCCGAGCCTCAGGCGCTGGAGATGGTCCACACGATGTACGGCGGGCGGCCGACCCGTGGCAACCACCCGCGGGACCTGCTGGAGCGGTTGGTCGACGTGTCTTCCGCGCGAGGGGTGCGTGCGCAGCTCACACCGGAGCTGATCGAGGCGGCCTGGAACACGCTGTTCGTCGCGAGCTAGCAGCCGGACGCGTTCGAGCCGCCGAACACAACGACATTTCCGACCGAGTCCTGAGCCATCGCCGCTCCCCAGCGCGCCGGCACCGCGACATCCGGCAGCCTCGACCACTTCGCGCCATCCCACGCCCATGCGGAGGCGATTGGGTTGGGGCAGGCCATCCCGAAGAGGATGAGGACGCGGCGGCTCGTGGGATCCCAGATCGCACCGCCATTGCCGATCGCTGGGGGGCCGAGAGCCTTGAGCTCGGTCCACGCCCCGTTGTGCAATGTCCAAGCGTCACCCAGTGGACGCCCGAGATTTCCGCCTCCGGTTTCTGGCTTGAGCCCTAGGCCTCCGTAGACGAACAGCGAAGAGTCGACCGGGTTCCATTGCGTCGCGGCGCCATTTCGCCCCTCAGGAGTCGGTCCGTGGTCTACCCGCGTCCAGGTCGTCCCGTCCCAGGTCCAAACGTCGGCCTGGTATGTATCGCTCCTGTCGCGGCCGCCAAAGAGCAAGACATCACCGTCGGCGGTCACCATACGGGCGCCGTCGCGACCAGCGGGGTCGTCGTTCCTCACGCTCAGTTCGCTCCAGTCGTTCCCATTCCAGGCCCAGGTATCGGAGTCCGGTGCAGCTTCCGCCTGGTCGAGCACGCGGCCGCCGTACATCAGGACGGCCTGGAGCCGGGGGTCAAACGCCATCGCCGCAGATGACCGGGCGCGCGGGCTATGCGCCGGGGTCAGGTGCGTCCAGCGCTTGCCGTCCCACGTCCAGGTTTCGGCGGATGGGCCCTTCGCCGTCAGGCCGCCGAAAAGCAAGTACTCGTGTCGAGGCGCATCGTAGGCGAGGGTGGCGAAGTAGCGGGCAGAGGGCCCGGCAGAAGCGGCTAGATGCCACTTCGCACCGTCGCCGACCCACGTGTCGCCGAGCGTCCCCGGCGCTTGGGCAATCGCACTTGGGGATGCGGGACCCGCGGATCCGCTGCACGCGGCCAACAGGAGTAGTACAGCGAGGCACGAGATTTTCATCGGTCCGCGCGGAGCAGAACCGCGCGAAGGTGCATGTTCAGACGCTGGGTATACTCACGTTTCGCCCCAAACTGCGGCGGTGGCGGAATGGCAGACGCGCTAGTTTCAGGAGCTAGTGTCCGCAAGGACGTGGAGGTTCAACTCCTCTCCGCCGCACCACTGACTGAAACAGTCATGGCCACCGCGTCGCCGGTCCGGATCGTTCCACCCTTGACGATGCTGGCGCGCAGTCCGGTGTGGACGAGGCCCTTCAGCTTGACGACCTCGGTGCCGATCACGCCGGCGAGGTGATTGCAGGGCTCGCACCGTTCCTCGCCTTCGCACTCGATCTCGCCGACGGAAAAGCGCCGCCCGATGAACTGACCGAGGTCGACGCCGCGAACGACGACCTGGCGGCGAGGGTCGGACTGGCTGAGGTCGAGGGGGTGCTCGGCGTTCTGCCGCTCGATCGCCTCAGCCTCGATCAGGGTGATATCGCACGCCTCCGCGTCATCGAAATGGCGATCGCCTTCGAGTCCGCGACCAGGGTGCGCCGCCACCGACCGCACCTCGTGGGCCTGCTTGCCGTTTTCGGCAATTAGAAAGATCGCCTCGACCCTGCCTGATTGGTTGCTCACCAGTGTTCCGAAAATGCTAGCCGACAGGAGGGGACCTAGCCTTTGCTGAGATGGACGAGCGTCAACGCATCGAACGATTGGCACACCTGGCGGTTGAAGTTGGCGCCAACGTGCAGCCGGGCCAGCTCGTCGTGATCGCCGGCCACCTGGCAAACGCTCCTGTGATGCGAGAGATCGCCCGGGCCGCATATCGCGCCGGCGCGCGGCGGGTGGAGGCGGAATGGATCGACAGACACATGACGCGTGCCCTGATCGAACTCGGTCCGGAAGAGTCGCTCGACTATTCCGCTCCATGGCTGCTGAAGTTGATTGAGACGCTGGCCGCCGAGAAAGGCGCCTACATCCAGGTCTCCGGCGACCCCGAGCCTGAGCTGCTGTCGGACCTCCCAGGCGATCGTGTCGCCAGGGCGCGCCCACGTGAATGGGTTGCGGAATGGGTACGCATGGTCGGCGAAAACGCGGTCAACTGGACCATCGTCCCGGCGCCGACGCCCGCCTGGGCGCGTCAGGTTTTCGGGAAACCTGACATGGACGCCCTGTGGACCGCGGTCGAAAAGGCGATCCGGCTCGACCGGGCGGATCCGGTGGCGGCGTGGCGGCAGCATCTCGCGAGGCTGCGGCGCATCGCCGACGCGCTGACTGAGCGGCGCTTTGAGTCGGTGCGTTACGTCGGCCCAGGGACTGACTTCACGGTCGGGCTCCTGCCCAGCTCGCGATGGAAAGGCGCCGGCACCACGACGAGCTTCGGAGTGGCGTACGTGCCGAACATGCCGACCGAAGAGGTCTACACATCTCCCGACCGCCGCCGCGCCGAAGGGCGCCTGCGCTCGACGCGCCCGCTGGATATGAGAGGAACCATCGTTCGCGATCTCGAGCTCGAGTTTCGCGATGGGCGCATCGTGAACGTCAAGGCGAGCAGTGGAGCGGAAGTTGTGAGAGCCGAAGTCGCGGTCGACGAGGGTGCGAGCAGGCTCGGTGAGGTTTCGCTGGTCGACGGATCGTCTGAGGTCGGCAAGCTTGGCCTGATCTTCTACAACACGCTGTTCGACGAGAACGCAACATCCCACATCGCGTACGGCGCCGGGTTCGCGAACGCCGTGGAAGATGTGGCCGATCGGGTTGAGGGACTCAACGAGTCGGCGGTGCATACCGACTTCATGGTCGGGAATCCGGACGTCGAGATCAGCGGCCAGGAACGCGGAGGTGCGTGGGTGCCGATCCTCCGCGACAACGAGTTCCGGCTCGGCTAGCGGCTGAGAACTCGCTCCAGCTGTTCTTTGTTCATGCGGGAGCGGCCTCTGATTCCCCGCTCCTTGGCCTCGTTGCGAAGCTGGTCGTAGGTCCGGCCGCCCGACCCGCGATGCGAACGCAGGCCGCCACGCCGGCCTGGTGAGAGGTCGTGCATCGAGGTTGGGCTTGCCTCCCGGGCTTCGCCGTGCTGGGCTCGCTCCTTGTTCACCGTGCGCGCGGCGATCTCTTCAGCCTTGTCCTCACCTGTGCCGCGCTCAAGTAGACCTTCCTTGATGTGCTCGTATTGGCGCTCGCGCTTGTCGCTCCATGCGCGTTGTGGCATTGGAACTCCTCCTTCGATTTCTTCCTTTCTTTCTTGACAACGCGCGGGCAAATCCATTCGACTGAGCGGGCTTGAGCTCCGTCACCTACGACCAGCTGCGGATCCTGTACCGGACGCTGCTCGTTTTCGCCACCGTCGGAGTGCTCATCCTGGCCACCGGATTGGTGGAGTTCGCCTACTTCGAGCCACCGGGACAAACCACCGGCGCGAAAGCGCACATAGTCGGGGTCTTCAGGTTCGATCCGGTCACAAAGCAGACGGTTGGGGCTGACCGGTCGGAGTTCGCGCGCGACGAGGAGTTCGCCGCGGTGGTCGACTGGTCGACGATCCCGGCCAACCTCACTGTCGATGCGCGGTGGTATGACGCGTTTGGCTCCATCGACGGACAGGTCGGGCCGAGCAATCCGCCAGCGCTTGCCAATGACACGGTGATACCGGTGCAGGTGCCGCCGGGCTATCACTACGTGCTCCCGGGCACCTACACCTTTGTCGTCGAGCGGCTGAAGGACGGGGTGCCCGTGGAGGTTCTCGGGCGCCGCTTCGTCGTGGTCGACCGATGATCACGTCGACCCATCCGCCCGCGGCGGACCCGGAGTCGAGGCTCCGGCCGCGTCGTTACGGAATCGCCGTGGCCGTGGCGGCCCTGGTCGTGCTGGCGCTGATCGCGAGCTCGATCCTGAACTACGTCTACCTCGACACCATCCCTGGCCGCGCGTCGCTGTACGGCCTGCTCGCGGTCGCGCTAATCACGGTGGGCACCTACATCCTGGTTCGCGCCTTCGACCGCGACCGCGCGATGCGGCGCAAGCACCTGATCCGCGCCGGCGTGCTGATCGGCCTCGGGGTCCTTCTCTGGCTGCTCGTGATCGACGTGTTCTTGTTCACGCAGTCCGCTGGACCGGCCGTGGCGGCGGTTTGCGCGCTGGCCTGCCTGCCCACGACCGCTTTTGGGTTGTTCGTGGTCAGGCGCATGGACCGGAACCACAAAGAGCCGTGGCGTCTCGTCCTGGTCGCGGCGACCTGGGGCGCGATCGTCGCGACGAGTCTTGTGGTTTGGGGCGAGACGATCTGGGAGATATCGGCCCAGCACTCGCTCGTGCCCGGGCCGGGGCTCGACATCTCGCTCGCCTTCATGGCCGGGATCCTGGAAGAGGTCGCGAAGGGCCTCGCCGTGCTGCTGCTCTTTTTGATCATGCGCAACGAGTTCGATGACGTCGTCGATGGAATCGTTTATGGCGCGGCGGTCGGGCTGGGCTTCAACTTCCTGGAATCGATCAGCTACATGACCAACGAGTACTCGATCTTTGCGCCCGAGGGGATTGGGGGAGTAGCTGCCGGGATCCAGTGGTACGGCCGGCAGGTGCTGGGCCTGTTCTTCGGCCACGCGACATATACGGCGTACATCGGGGCGGGGGTGGGCATCGCGCGGCAGCTGCCCCAGATGCGGCAGAAGGTGTTCGCCATCGTGGCCGGGTTCATCATCGCCATCGCGGGTCACTTCTCGTGGGATGCATGGGCCACCATCTTTCCGATCCAGAACACGCTGTTCGGTCTGGTCGAGATCCACCTGCGGACGCTGGTCATGACGGGGCCGTTCACGGCGGGGGTCATTGCGCTTTTGCTTTTCGGGATTCGCTACGAGGGGCAGAACCTGCTCGACCAGATGCAGAAGGAGGCGGCGACAGGACAGGGCGCCATCCTCCCCGACGAGGTGCCGGTCCTCGCCAGCCCGTGGCGGCGTCTCCGGCAGAGGCTGCAGGCCTTCAACCGCGCGGGACCGCGCGGCTACCTGACCGTGTCTCGGCTGCAGACGGCGCAGCTCGACCTGGCGATGGAGCGCTGGCACCGCGAGCGAAAGGAGATCGACACGCCGCTCGAGGCGGAGCAGCAGCTCAGGAATCGCGTGATGGAGCTGCGACACTGGGTGGCGGCTTAACAGGCAGGGTTTTCTTTCTCGATTTTTTGCGCTTGACTCGCCAGTCAGGCGAGCCGGTTGGGGGTGGGCACCGGCGGGAGGAGGGTGGGCCCGCAAAGCGGGCGAAGCGGGCGAATCAGGCCGGAAGGCGGCCTGCCAGAACCCTTACCAGGCCGAGTGTGAGCAGCGTCGCAGCCGTCCCCCACGTGATCGCGGACACGACCGGGTCGCTGAAGTCCGTGCCGCTCAGCACCGCATGCAGGAAGATGAGCGCGAACGCCGCATACGCCAGCCGGTGGACCCACAGCCACAGCTCTTTCGGCATGCGCCGCTTGAGGTAGGCGGTCGCCGTGACGACCAGCAGCACGTCGACGGACAGCGCGCCCAGGCCGATGGCCAGGGTGCCGTAGGTCGAGTGAAACGGCACGAAGACGTCGAGAAGCCCGATTCGAGCCGTCGTGTCGAGCAGCAGCGACACCACATGAAGCACAGCGAGCGGAATCCACAGCACGGTCGTGTATTCATGCACCGAGCGGACGAGACGATTGCTGCCCAACCAGTCGAACACCGCGGTGCGTAGGCCGATGCCGGTGACCAGGGCAATGGCCAGAGCGGCGTATGAGCTGAGGCCGGCGACGCGCGCAAGGACCCAGAAGAACTGATCAGCTGTCATGTGCGCCGCCCAACCACCACGCCATCGCATGCCCCGCGCAATAGATTGGCGCGATCTCTGGACCGAGCAGGAGCGCGGTCTTGGCAATGACCTCGGCCTCGAACCCACTCCCGGCGACGACCGACACTTCCTCGAGGCCGGTCTTTGCCGGCAGCCCCGTGCGGGGGTCGATGAGGTGATGCAGATCCCCCCAGCGCCGTCGCCGCACGCTGCTGGTCGCCGCGCCCTGATCGCGCAGCATGAGAGTTGCGCCGGCGACGCCGACCGGCCACCCCTCGCCGCGCGGCCCGGCTCCGGCGGCCATCAGATCACCGCCGAGGTTGGCGAGGGAGTTCGGTCCCAGAACTTCGCACAGCCGATCCGCCATCCAACCCTTCGCGATGCCGCCCAGGTCGAGGCCCGATCCGGAGGCAACGCGAGCCTTGCCGTGCCTGACCTCGAGCACGTCGGGCAGCGGCGGCAGCGGCCCAACTCCTTCGGGTGCGGCGGCCACCGGCCCGTCGGCAAGCGGTCGCGTGTAGCCGACGGCGAGCATTGAAGGAAGCACCGCAGCATTGACCAGTCCGCCGCTCGTCTCGTACGCGGTCAAAGCAAATTGCAGGACCGATTCCACCTCGTCGCTGATCTCCATCCACCGGCCCGCTGACGCGTTGAGCTCCGAGAGCTCGCTGTCCGCGGCGAAGCGGGTCAGCCGAGCGCCCAGCCGGCGGACCCAGAGCTCGCCTTCCACCAGGCGCCCTCTCGATTGGCCGGCCGCAAACGCGCTGCAGTTGGTGCCGAGAGCCTCGAAGTGATGCGACTCGACAGCAAGTTCAGGAGGCATACGTCGAGGTCATAGGCGCGGCGTTGCTCGGGTGCACCGAAGGTCCCATCGTCAGCGTGCCGTCGAGCGTGGCCGTCGTGGAGCCGCTGCCCGCGTTGAGCACCGCCGGCTGCAGGGGCGCTGCCGGATTCTTGAGATGGGTGGTCACGAAGACTGCCGACGCGGCGGTCGCGCCGATCGTCAGCGCCGTGGCCACGGCCTTGATCAGAAAGAGGCGCATTCTCAGACCGCGACCGGTACCTTGAGGAATGGAACTTTGTCAAACGAGGCGCCCAGGATCTTGGTCGAGTCGGCGCCGAGGTGCCCGCTGAGGATCTCCTGGTACACGGAGCGGAAGTCGACTGCGAACTTCAAGTTGCCGGTGGTGTCGAGGGCCGTCAGGCTGGGCTCGTCGCCGTAAAGCCCACCGTTGACCGGGTCGCCGATCAGCAGAAGCGGCGCTGCCGCTCCGTGGTCCGTTCCGCCGCTTGCGTTCTCTTTCGGCCGGCGTCCGAACTCCGACCAGGTCGCGATCAACACCTTGTCGGCCATGTTGTGCGCGGCGAGGTCCTGGTAGAAGGCCGAGACTGCCGAGTCCAGGTAGCCCATCAGGTCGTCATGACGGTTCAGCTCGGTGTAGTGCGTGTCGAACCCGCCGAGCGTGACGTGCAGGAGCTTGACGCCTGTTCCGGTCACGATCAGCTCAGCGGCCAGCTGCAGCGCTGCGGCCAACTGGTTCTTGGATGAGTAGACGAGCTGCACCTTGTCCGAGTAGTCGGCCATCGGCTGATAGGTGGCCGCCGAAGTCCGCAGGGTGGCCATGGTCTCGGTGGCGGTGGCGATCGCCGTGTCGAAGAGCGCGCCGTAGATCCCGGGGGTTCCCTTGTAGAGTGCGCCGACCGCGGCTTCCACCTCGGTGCCGCCCGTGAAGCCGAACGTCTTCTGGTTCTGGATCACGGTCAGAGTCGCTTGCAGGTCGCGCAGGGCGCCGGGCGCATCTGTCGCGCCGCAGGCGCATCCCGTCAGCGGATGACCGTTCGAGTCGTAGCTTGTGGCCAGCGTGCGGCCGAGCCATCCGTCGACCTGGCGGCGAGTCGGGTCACCCGTCTCCCAGATGCGGATCGACTCGAAATGGGAGAAGGTCGGGTTGGGATAGCCGACACCCTGGACGATGGCCACCTTGCCCTTGTCCCACAGGCCCTTGATGCCGCCGAGCTTGTGGTTGAGGCCGTACTGCGAGTTCAGGGGTAGGGCTTGCGAGACCATGGGCCCGGCCAGCTTGGGGCGCAGATCGTGCAGCGCCGGATCGGCCAGCGGGACCAGCGTGCGCAAGCCATCGTTGCCGCCGGCGAGCTGGATCATCACGAGAATGTTGTCGTTGGTCATTCCTTCTTTCTTGGCCGCGTAGACGGCGCGCGCGAAGGCGTCCGGGACCGCTGCGTATCCGGCCGCCAGGCCCGACGCGCCTGCCCCGAAGACAAGTCCCGCCTTGAGAAAGTCGCGACGCTTGAGCTGGTTGATGCCGAGTTCCTTGTTCATGCTTCGTCCACCTACTTGAGCTGGAATTCCGGTGAGGCGAGGGTGATGAACCAGCGCGCGCGGTCGTCCGCGGCCTGGTTGAAAAGGCTTGCGGTTTGCGGGCTCAGGACTCCGTCTAGATGCTTGTGCACGGCATCCGATGCGGGCGGCAACGTTCCCTTGGCCTGGGCCAGCGCGGAGGTCGTGAAGTTCACGCGCTCGACCACGGTGTTGGACGAAATCCATGATTCGTTGTTCGGCCAGCCATTGACGTCGGGCGGGTCGAAGAGGCTCTGCCCCATCCCTGAGCCGGCGGCGGTGATCACCTTGGAGATCGACGTCACCCCAAGCGCACGTCCGGTGTGGACCATGAACTCGGTCGGCGATTTGACCAGGCTGCGGTAGCTCTGGTTGGCGGAGAACTCGGGGCTCGTGAAGACCGCACGCATCAGGGTCTTCATGTCGTAGTTGCTGCGCCGGAACGTATCGCCGAGCTTCTTGACGTAAGTAGTGCTCGGGCGAGCGGTCACGAAATGCTGAGCCACCTTGTTCGCGATGAGGGCCGCGGTCGCGGGCTGGGCAAGGATGCGGTCAATCACGCCCTGGGTGTCCAGCGCACCGGTCTGGCCGAGGTAGGTGACGCTTCCTTTGTAGGCGCGGCGGGCGTTGAAAACCCCGGGCTTCTGACCTGAATACACGGGCAGCTTTCGCGTGACGTTGTTGGCCTTGTCGACGACCACGGTCGCGTATGTATCGGGCGGTGGGACCTGCCATCCAGCTAGAGCCTTGGCGCCCTCGCGCACATCGTTCTCTGTGAAGTTGCCGGCGCCCATTGTGAAGAGCTCCATGAGCTCACGCGAGTAGTTCTCGTTGGGACTCTGCCCGGTTGAGGTGGCCAGGTCGAGATAGCGGAGCATCGCGGGGTCGGCCGTTACCTGCATCAGCATCGACCGCAGGTCGGTCATGGCCATGCGGCGCCACGTCAGATTCTGCCAGTACATAAAGGTGTCGTCGGCGGCCTTGCGGTAGTCGCTTGTGAAATGGCCGTGCCAGAAGAGCGTCATTCGTTCTGCAAAAGGCGTTGGTGTCGAGAGCATGTGGTCGATCCACCACTGCTGGAGCTGCTGGATTGGAAACCTGCCGCCGGGTGTGTTTGCTACTGCGAGTGTCGGGGGATCGGCGGGTTTGGTTTCGATTAGGCGGTCCACCGTTTTGTTGAACCCGTCCGACAGCGCGGCATCGAGCTGCGCTTGCGTGTAGCCGAAGCTCGTGCGCCGGAGCAGCTGCATGACACGCGCCGATTCCGACCCGAGAGGCGAGATCCAGTCGGTGGTCGTGGCGGTTCGGGGCGACCCGATCTGCTGCATCGATCCGCCGAGGAGGCGGACGACGCCGACCCCGACGCCCGTGACGACTGCGGCGGCGAGGGCCTGACGGCGGGTGATTCCGCGCTTTGGAGTTGGAGGGAGCGTGACCGGTTGTTCGATTGGGGCGAGGCTCACGAGCTTCATTGAAGCTTTGGGCGGGTCTGCTGGCATTAGCTGGATGTGAACGTTTCGTAAGGGGGGCGGGGCAGCAGTGCGGGGTTTTCGCGCGTTAGGTGCCAAACGCTCTATTCGGGGCGCTTCCAAATAAGCGTTTGGCACCAAGCGCGTGGAAACTCGAACACCCGGCGCGAGCCGGACCGCTGGTCCCCTTAACAGGCTGAGTTGGCGGGGCGGTAAAGGAGCTCTAGGTTCAGGCGGTACGGTCGGCCGGGCTTGGGGGAGGGAGCCCACGGGAGAGGGAGGGCCCGCCACAAGAGCGTCCTTGTTTCTAGCGAACTGGGCTTCGTTGCTGGTCGATGCTAGGATTTTTGGCGTAATGCCTAGTTATCGGCTTGGACAGGCGGCCAAGATGCTCGGCGTCAGCGTCGATACAGTGCGCCGGATGGTCGATGACGGCCGGCTGGTCGCGGTGCGCAGCTCGGGCGGGCAGCGCCTCATCGATGGCGAGTCCCTCGCGGCGATCGCCAAGCCCAAGCGCGCCGGCCGGCGCGACGCATCGGTCAAACAATCCGCCCGCAATCGCTTCCCCGGCATCATCACGCGCGTCATCAAGGACCGCGTCGCGGCCCAGGTCGAGATTCAGGCCGGGCCCTACCGCCTGGTGTCACTCATCACCCGTGATGCAGTCGATGAGCTCGACCTCAAGCCCGGCATGCCTGCGGTCGCAGTGGTGAAGGCGACCAATGTCCACGTGGAGCTGCCCCGTGATTAGGCGGCTCGCGACGCTGTTCATGCTGTTTGCCGTCAGCTGCGGTGGAGCTTCGGGGGGCCACGTCGATGCCGGAGTGGCGGCTCCAACGAATCTGACCGTGTTTGCTGCCGCGTCGCTCCAGACCGCCTTCGACAAGGTCGCAACTCAGCTCAATAGACAGGACAACATCACGACCACCTTCAACTACGCGGGCACGCAGACCCTGACCGCGCAGCTCACTCAGGGCGCGCCGGCTGATGTCTTCGCTTCCGCTGACGTCGCGCACATGACCACTGCCCAGAACGCCGGTTTGATCGCCGGCACGCCCACGGTCTTTGCTCACAACAAACTTGAGATTGCCGTCGAGCGCGGCAACCCAAAAGGCATTCACACCCTGGCGGACCTCGGGCGCAGCGGACTCGTCGTCGTTCTGGCCGACCCCTCGGTGCCCGCGGGCAAATACGCGCAGCAGGTCCTGACCAAAGCCGGGGTCACCGTCCATCCCGCCAGCCTCGAGCCACAGGTCACGGGCGTGCTCACCAAAGTGGCGTTCGGTGAGGCCGACGCGGGCATCGTCTACGTCAGCGACATCGTGAGCAGCGGCAAGGTGACCGGCATCGCGATCCCCGATGCCCAGAACGTGATCGCCGAATATCCCATCGCCACTCTCAAAGCCGGGCAAAACAAGACTGGAGCCGACACGTTCATCAAGTACGTGCTGTCGAGTCAGGGACAGGCGATCCTCTTCGGCGCCGGTTTCGAGGGGGCTTGAGCCAGGCCAGGATTCCAGCTCCGTTGATGGTGCTGGCCGCGGCGGGGCTTCTTCTCTTCCTCCTCCCCCTTGCCGGACTGGTCGTACGCGCCCCGTGGAACCAGGTCGGTCCGGCGTTGATCGCACCCGAGACCGCAACCGCCCTCGGGCTCTCCCTTTTCTGCTCGCTGTCAGCGACAGCGGTCGCGCTTGTTCTCGGCATCCCGCTGGCGCTTCTTCTTGCCCGAACGACCGGAACTGTGCGCGCCGTCCTCCGCGCCCTGACCACGCTGCCTATGGTGCTGCCTCCTGTCGTCGGCGGCGTGGCTCTGCTCCTTGCCTTCGGCCGCCGCGACGGACTGGTCGGCGCGCCGCTGTACAGCGCGTTCGGCATTCAGATCCCGTTCACGACCGCGGCCGCGGTCATCGCCGAGACGTTCGTCGCGATGCCGTTTCTCGTCATCGCGGTGGAGGGCGGCTTGCGCTCGCTCGATCCGCGATATGAAGAAGCGGCGCGCGCGCTCGGCGCCACAGGTTGGAGGGTGTTCGCGCGCGTCACGCTTCCTCTGCTGCGGCCGGCGATATTTTCTGGCGCGGTGCTGTGCTGGGCTCGCGCCCTGGGCGAGTTCGGCGCGACCATCACCTTCGCCGGCAACCTGCCCGGCCGTACGCAGACGATGCCTCTCGCGGTTTACGTCGCGAACGAAACGCGGCCCGAGAGTGCCATCGCCCTGAGCCTCATCCTGCTCGCGGTGTCGCTCGCGATCCTAATCGGCATGCGGGACCGGTGGCTGGGTTCGTTGTGAGCCTCGACGCCACGATCCGATTCAAGCGCGACGGATTCGCCCTCGACGTGCAGCTCACCGTGAGCGCCGGCGAGACCGTCGCTGTCCTCGGACCCAACGGCGCAGGCAAGACCACGCTGCTCCGCGCGCTCGCCGGACTGGTTCCGATCGACGGTCGCGTCGAGCTCGACGGCCAGGTGCTCGACGATTCAGCCACCGGCCGGCATGTCCCGACCGAACGGCGCCGCGTCGGTCTTGTCTTCCAGGACCACGTCCTGTTCCCGCATATGACGGTCCTCGACAACGTGGCCTTTGGGTTGCGGCACGAGGCATCGCGGACCGCACGCGCGTGGCTCGATCGTGCTGGACTTGGCGAACGGGCCGGAGCGATGCCTCGCGAGCTGTCTGGGGGACAGGCCCAGAGGGTCGCGCTCATTCGCACGCTGGCCACCGAGCCGCGCCTGCTCCTCCTCGATGAACCGCTGTCCGCCCTCGACGTCACCATCCGCGCCGAGGTTCGGCGCGACCTGTCGCGCCAGCTGGCCGGGTTCCAGGGCGTCCGCATCCTGGTCACCCACGACCCGCTCGAGGCGATCGCCCTTGCCGACCGGCTCGTCGTGCTCGAGCACGGCAAGGTGGTGCAGAGCGGATCGCCGGCAGAAGTCACGGCGCGGCCCCGATCGCGCTTCGTCGCCGACCTGGCCGGCGTCAACTTGCTGCGCGGCCAAGGGCGCGGCGATCACATCGAGCTCGCGGGCGGAACAGCCGTGGCCACTCCGGACGCAGGCGACGGTGACGTCTTCGCCGTCATCCATCCGCGCGCGGTTGCTCTGTACACATCTCGGCCCGAGGGCACGCCGCGCAACGTCTGGCGCGGCCGGGCCGAGGACCTCGACCTCCACGGTGAGCGGGTCAGGGTCCGCCTCAGCGGCGCTGTGCCGCTCGTCGCCGAGGTCACACCGTCAGCGGTCCGCGAGCTGCATCTCGACGCGGGTGCCGAGGTGTGGATCGCGGTCAAGGCGACCGAGGTTTCCGTTTATCCGGCGTAGCAAATCTGAACCTCCCCACCCGGCGGCTGCGCCGCCGACCTCCCCGGCGAGCGGGGAGGTGAAGCGCTCGATCGCGTAGCAAATCTGAACCTCCCCACCCGGCGGCTGCGCCGCCGACCTCCCCGGCGAGCGGGGAGGTGAAGCGATCGACCGCATAGCAAATCTGAACCTCCCCACCCGGCGGCTGCGCCGCCGACCTCCCCGGCGAGCGGGGAGGTGAAGCGATCGACCGCATAGCAAATCTGAACCTCCCCACCCGGCGCTTCCGCCGCCGACCTCCCGGCGAGCGGGGAGGTGACGTTGATGTTTAGCCGATCTGTTACTTGGTAATCTTGTAAGCACCATGGTCGAGACAGCGACCGAGAGCGAGGCCCTCGACGCTTATTCGTCGATCGTCACCACCGTCGCGGAGAAGGTTCTCCCGTCGGTCGCCAGCCTGCGCATCGGGCGGGGCGGCCGCGGTTTCGGCGGTGCCGGTTCGGGCGTCGTCATCACCCCGGACGGCTTCCTTGTCACCTCGGCCCACGTCGTGGCCGCGGGTGGCGCCGCGAGCGCGTCGTTCATCGACGGCAGCGAGTTCGACGTTGACGTTGTCGGCGCTGATCCCCTTTCCGACCTCGCCGTGGCGCGCGCCCGAGCCGATGGCTTGCAGCCCGCGCGGGTCGGCAACGCGGACCAGCTGCGCGTCGGCCAGCTCGTGGTCGCGATCGGAAACCCGATGGGGTTTGCGGGCTCCGTCACTTCCGGGGTAGTCAGCGGGTTAGGCCGCTCGCTGGCGACCGCGGACGGTAACGGACACCGCCGCTTCATCGAAGACGTCATCCAGACCGACGCTGCGTTGAACCCGGGCAACTCGGGCGGAGCGCTTGCGGACTCGCAAGCCCGATTGATCGGCGTCAACACCGCGGTCGCCGGGATGGGCCTCGGCCTGGCCGTGCCGATGAACGGGACGACGCAGGCGATCCTGGCCGCGCTCATGCGGAGCGGCCGCGTGCGCCGCGCATATCTCGGCATCGCCGGGGGAACGCGACCTCTCACGCCGGCGCTGGCGCAGCGAATCGGCCGCAAGGCCGGCGTCGAGGTGCACGAGGTGGTCGGCGGCAGCCCGGCGGCGGGCGGCAAGCTGCGCGCGGGCGACGTGATCGTCTCGGTCGGGGACGTCGGCGTGACCAAGGCCGGCGACCTGCAGCGTCTGATGGTCGAAGCCAAGATCGGCTCGAGGCTCACGCTTTCGATCCTGCGCGGCGACCAGATGCTGAACCTCGACGTCGTCCCAACCGAGCTGGCCTAAGAACACCTAGACTCGCGGCCGTGGCCAAGCGAGAGGTCCGCGATTTGCTCCGGGCGCAGGTGACCGATGGTCGATTCCGCATGGTCGATGTGGACCCCGCCTCTCGCCCCGGCCTCAAGGGCGGCAAGAGCCGCGCGCTGAAAGACATCACGAAGAACCAGGACGTGCTTTTCGAGTGGCACGAGCGCCTCTACGCGGAGCACAAGCGCTCCCTGCTCGTCGTCCTTCAGGGCATGGACACGAGCGGCAAGGACGGCACGATCACCCACGTGGTGAGGAACTTCAACCCGCAGGGAGTCATGATCACGCCCTTCAAGGCGCCCACACCCGAGGAGAAGCGGCACGGATTTCTGTGGCGCATCCGGCGGCGGGTGCCCGTTCCCGGCGACATCGGAATCTTCAACCGATCGCACTACGAAGACGTGCTGGTCGCGCGTGTGCACGGCCTGGCGACGCCGGCTGTGATCGAGCGTCGCTACGACCAGATCAATGAGTTCGAGAAGCAGCTGGTCAAGGACGGCACCACGGTCGTGAAGCTCTGCCTGGATATCTCGTTCGTGGAACAGCGCAAGCGAATCGCCGATCGCCTCAAAGATCCCGACAAGCAGTGGAAGTTCAACCCGAACGACATCGACGAGCGAGCTTATTGGGACGACTACATGAGCGCTTACGGATTGGCCATCACGCGCTGCTCGACCAGGTGGGCGCCCTGGTACGTCATCCCCGCCAACGACAAGGTCTATCGGAACTGGGCGGTGACCATGATCCTGGCCGAGACGCTGCGGGAGATGAACCCTCAGTACCCGCATCCGAAGCTCGACGTCCCGCGCCTGCTGAAGCGCCTAAAGGCGTAGCGACGACCGCAGGTTTGATAAGTTAAAGAATCACTAAGTTTCGTCTGGAGGGTGAGATGTCGAGGATTCGCCTCGCCGGCTGGCTGGTGGCAACCTTCCTGGTCGCCGCGTGCGGGTCCAGCGGAGGCGGGAACAATGGCGCGAGCAACTCTTACGCCGGTAAGACGATCAAGATCGGAGCCGTCCTTTCGATCACCGGCGCGGGCGGCGTTTACGGCCCCCAGAGCCGCGATGGCGCAAAGCTCGCGATGAAGCAGATCAACGCCTCGGGCGGGGTCAACGGGGCCATGATCGACATCACGTTCGAGGACGACGCCTCGGACAAGGCGACGTCGCAGGCGAAGGCCCAGACGCTGATCGAGCAGAACCAGGTCCTGGCCCTGCTCGGACCGACGCTGTCGAACTCAGCGGTTGCGGTTCACCCGCTGGCCGAGAGCCTGAAGACCCCGGTCCTGGCGGTGAGCACGACCGGCATCCACATCGTCCCGGACTGCAACTGGACCGCCGCGAACCCCAACACGACGCCGTGCAAGTACGTGTTTCGCGACAGCCTTGGCGAGCAAACCGCGATCCCCGACAACATCAAGTCCTACTCCAGCGACGCGCATCCCAAGACGGGCGTCCTCCTGGTCGCGCAGGACGACAAGTTCTCGAGCGATGGCGGCAAGATCGTGCAGGACACGGTCGGCACCTATGGCATCCAGCTGCTCAAGTCGATCCCGTTCAGCAAGGCCGAAGCGGACCTGACCCCGTATGTCACCCAGGCGGTGCAGCTGAAACCGGACGTGATATTCATCACGTCGCTCGGCGGCATCCCGGCGAAGATCATGACCGCGGCCCGCAACCAGGGCTGGCAGGGCCAGTTCCTTGGCGGCAACGGCTTCAACACTGCGACGGTGTCGGCGCAAGCCGGAGCCGCGGGCAAGGGCGCGCGCAGCGCGAGCGCGTGGTACATCGGCAACACGTTCCCCTCCAATGCCGACTTCGTGAGCGCGTACAAGGCCGAATACAACAAGGACCCGGACCAGTTCGCGGCCCAGGGCTACACGGGGATCAAGATCCTCGCCGACGCGGCCAAGCGGGGCAACCTGACATTCACCGACATGCCCGGAGATCGCGACAAGATGCGCACTGCGATGGAAAGCGTGAACATCCAGACGCCGCTCGGGCCGTTCCAGTTCACCTCGGACCACGACGTCAAGCAGACGGTGTGGGTCATCGAGATGGACGGCAACGGCGGCTTCAAGCTCGACCACCAGATCCCAGCCAGCTAACAGACTGATGATCAAGGGGGAGCACTCGTCCGCTCCCCCTTCCTCTTTTAATGTGACGCGCTAGATGGATCAGCAGATCGTCAACGCGATCTTCATCGGCTCCATCTACGCCCTGTTCGCGGTGGGCTACACCCTGGTCTTCGGCATCCTGGACATCCTCAACCTGGCCCACAGCGCCGTGTTCATGCTTGCCGCAGCAGTCACCTACTCGTTGGTGGTCAACCACGGCCAGTCATTTGTCGTGGCCGTCATCGGCGGCCTCGTAGTGGCCGCGCTGATGGGCCTTGTCATCGAGCACGTGTGTCTTCGCCCGCTGCGTCGAAGGCAGGCGCCGCCCATCGCGGCGCTCATCTCCACCATCGGCCTGGCACTTGTCATCGTGGCGGCGGTGGAGCAGGGCAGGCCGGGCACATTCTTCGCCTGGCTCTGGGTCGACGGCGCCAACTCGGTTGCGTTTCCGAGAGGCACGTTTCCCAGCCCCATCTGGCACATCGGCGACCTGACCCTCGAGGCGGCGAAGGTCGTGATCATCCCGGTCTCGATCGCGCTGATGCTCGTCCTCGGCTATGTGATGCGCTATACGCAGGTGGGCCGCGGCCTGCGGGCGGTGGCGGAGAATCCCCGCGCCGCCCGCTTGATGGGTCTCGACGTCGACCGCATGATCTCGCTGACGCTCGTCATCTCGTCCGCGCTGGGCGGCGTCGCGGGGATCCTGTTCGGTGTTGCGCTGGGCGACATCAGCCCCTACATCGGGCGCGACAACGTCGAGGTTCGCGGCCTGGCGGTGATCGTCCTGGGGGGTATGGGCAGCATCCCCGGCGCCGTTTTCGGAGGCTACCTGCTTGGACTGATCGAGGTCCTCGCCCTTGTCGCCGGCGGCACGTTTGGCAGCAACCTCCGCAGCGGGGTCGCCTTCGCCGCGCTGTTTCTCATGCTCGTGCTGAGGCCACAGGGCATATTCGGCACGCGCTTGCGAGAGCGGCTCTAGAAAGTGGACCTGCTCTTCACCGATCCGATCGCCTGGTGGAATGCACACTCGATCCTGTTCTCGTTGATCGGGGTCAACGGGATCGCCGCCACGTCGATATTCCTTGTCCTCTACTCGGGGCAGCTGTCACTGGCCGCTCCCGGCTTCATGGCAGTCGGTGCCTATATCTCGGTGCTGATGGAGCTTTACTGGCGCACGCCATTTGTCCTCAACATCGCCGCCGGCGTCGTGGCCGCGGGCGCGGTCGGCCTGCTGGTTGGCCTGCCCGTGCTGCGACTGCGCGGCGTGTTCCTCGCCATCGCGACGATCGGGTTCATCGAGGCCCTACGCCTCGGTGTGGTCCCCAACGTGCCGATCACGGGCGAGGGGCTGGGACTCAAGCACGTGGCCGACCCGCTGGGCGGCGTGCCACTGATCCTTATCTCCCTGGTCGTGATCGTGTTTCTCGCCTGGCGTCTCACCAAAGGGCGGCTGGGCAGCGCATGGTCTGCGATCCGGCAGGACGAGATCGCCGCCCTGAGCCAGGGCATCGACGTCGCGCGCTACAAGATGGTCGCGTTCGTCCTCAGCGCTCTTATCGCCGGCTACGCCGGGGCAGTCGAGGCGCACCTGAACTTCTTCGTCGAACCGGGTGACGCGCAGTATGGCGTCACACGTGCGGTGCAGATCCTCACGTTTGCGGTTCTTGGCGGCAGCGGATTCGTGCTCGGCCCGGTGGTGGGAGCACTCGTGATCACGCTGCTCCCCTACGTCTTCTCGAGCGCCGGGGATTACATCAACATCCTCAGCGGCGCCTTCCTCATCGCGGTCATCGTCTTCCGGCCGCAGGGAATCGTGGGCCGCGGCGGTCTGGCCATCGTGCGGCCGGCGTGGTGGCCGCGAGCCCGAGTCCGTGCTGCTTCGCCTGGATGACGTCCAGCGGCACTTCGGAGGCGTGCGTGCCGTCGATGGGGTGTCGCTGGAGGTGGAGCAGGGATCGATCCAGGGCCTGATCGGCCCCAACGGCGCGGGCAAGACCACGCTCGTGAACGTCATCACGGGCTACGTGCGATTTCAGTCGGGCAGGGCGTGGCTCGAATCGGACGAGCTGACCGGTCTGTCGGCGCACCGCATCGCGGCACACGGCGTCGCGCGGACGTTTCAAAACATCCGGCTGTTCAAAGATTTGACCGCGATCGAAAACGTGATGATCGGAATGCACGCGCGGCGGCGCGACGACACTCTCGCACAGCTGGCCACGCTGCCCTTTTTTCGCACTGTTGAAAAGAGTCGAGTCAAAGACGCTTTCGCGCTGCTCGAAAGCGTGGGCCTGCCCGAGTCGGTCGGCCGGCGGCAGGCCTCCACCCTTCCGTATGGCGACCAGCGGCGGCTGGAGATCGCTCGTGCGCTCGCCCTCAAGCCTCGGCTGCTCATCCTCGATGAGCCGGCGGCGGGCATGAACCCGTCGGAGAAGCAGGGAATCCGCGAGCTGATCGAGCGCCTCAACCGGGATGGGCTGACGGTGCTCTTGATCGACCACGACATGCGGCTTGTGATGGGCGTCTGCCAGCGCGTAGCGGTGCTGAACTTCGGCAAGAAGATCGCGGACGGAACACCTGAGGAAGTTTCGACCGACCCCACGGTGATCAAGGCGTACCTCGGGACCGGAGGCGAGCGCGAGGTGACGAGCGCGCCCGGCGCGAGCGGTGTCGATGAGGAGACGGAGGTCGAGGAGGCCGCGATCGCGACCAGGGCGGTGCGCGAGCCCGACAAGCCGATCCTCAATGTCGAGGACCTTACAGTCAGCTATGGGGCAATCGTCGCGGTTCGCGGCGTCTCGTTTCGCGTTGGCACGGGCGAGGTCGTCGCGCTCATCGGCGCCAATGGGGCCGGCAAGTCGACGATCCTCAACTCGCTGTCGGGCCTTATCAAGCCGCAGTCGGGGACGGCGATGTTCGACGGCCTCGACCTCACCATCGCGAAGGCGTCGGCGATCGTCCGGCACGGGCTGATCCAGGTGCCGGAGGGGCGAGAGATCCTGGCCCGGCAAACGGTGCTCGAGAACCTCGAGCTCGCGACGTGGGGGCGGCGCAATGGCGGCACGAAGGCCCAGATCGATGGGGTCATGAAGCGGTTTCCGATCCTGGGCGAGCGGAGAAACCTGAGGGCGGGATCGCTGTCCGGGGGTGAGCAGCAGATGTTGGCGATCGCGCGGGGGCTGCTGGCCAAGCCGCGCCTTCTCCTTCTTGACGAGCCGTCGCTCGGGCTTGCGCCGCAGATGGTGGATGAGGTGTTCCGCGCCATAGCGGAGATCCACCAGGAGGGAACGACCATCCTGCTGGTCGAGCAGAACGCGCTGCGGGCGCTGGCGATCGCGGACCGGGCCTATGTGATCGAAACGGGGCGGATCCTGCTCACCGGGTCTGGGGATGACCTGCTGCACAACCCGGCGGTTCGAAGGGCGTATCTGGGCGGGTAACTCCACGAGCCCCTCCGGCGCTGCCCCATCCCCGCCGCAAGCGGCGGTACTTCCCCACTGCGTGGGGAAGAGCCACCTCCCCATAAATGGGGAGGACCCAGGATCTGTGAATTGGCACCCTTTTGTTCAGCAATAAAAAAGCCCCGAGCTTTCGCTCGGGGCTTTTCTGGTTGTCGGACTTAGGCTACGCGGACGCTCTTGGCGCGCGGGCCCTTCGGGCTCGACTCGATTTCGAACGAAACCTTCTCGCCACCCTGCAGTCCGTCGAAGTCACCTTCGGTTCCACTGCGGTGGAAAAAGTATTCCTGTCCGTCCTCGGCCTTGATAAATCCAAAGCCACGATCCGAAACCAGCTTCTTGATGGTGCCTGTGGGCATTTCCATCTCCTATCTCTCGAACGGCGGGGCCTACTCAACTAGCGGGCCCGTTCGAGAAGATAGAAGCCTGCGGTGAGCGCCGGCGCTTCGCCAGCTGCCCATGAGTATACCCGGAATCCGGCGGGGCTAACCTCGGGCCGCTTCGGCCACCCGCCGGGCCCTGGATTGGTCCACCTCGGTGAGATGGCGCTTGCGCAGCCGCAGGTGCTTCGGCGTGACCTCCAGCAGCTCGTCGTCGGCGAGGAAGTCCAGCGACTGCTCGAGGCTCAACTTCGAGGCCGGCGTGAGCCGGACGGAGATGTCCGAGGTGGACGAGCGAATGTTGGACTGCTTCTTCTCGCGGCAGACGTTGACGCGGATGTCGCCAGGCCGCTTCTGGATCCCCACGATCATCCCCTCGTAGACCTCTTCGCCCGGTTCGATGAAGGTGGTCCCCCGCTCCTGCGCCCCCGCCAGACCAAACGCCAGCGACTTGCCTGCTGATGACGCCGTCAGGGCGCCGTTGCGCTGCTCGCGAAACTCGCCCACCCATGGCCGGTAACCGATCCCGATCGAGCCCATCAAACCCGTACCCGCGGTCAGCGTGAGGAAGGTGTTGCGGAAACCGATCAGGCCTCGCGTCGGGATCATGTATTCGAGGCGCACTCCGCCCTTCTTGTCGTAGGTGATCTCGATCATCTCGCCGCGGCGCTTGCCGAGCGCTTCCGTCACCCCGCCGACGTTCTCTTCGCGCACGTCGACGGTCAGATGTTCGACCGGCTCCATGCGCTGGCCGTTGATGACCTTGATGATGGCCTCGGGCCGCGACACCTCGAACTCGTAGCCCTCGCGCCGCATCGTCTCGATCAAAACCGCCAAGTGCAGCTCGCCGCGGCCGCTGAGCAGGAATCGCTCCGCGACGTCGGTGTCCGAGACGTGCAGGCCGAGGTTGGTGTCGAGCTCCTTGTATAGGCGCGCGCGCAGCTGGCGCGTCGTGGAGAACTTGCCCTCACGTCCGGCAAACGGCGACGTGTTGACGCCAAACGTCATCCGCACGGTCGGCTCCTCGATCTCGATCCGAGGCAGTGCGTCGGGCGCCTCCGGGTCGGCGAGCGTGTCGCCGATCGCAACATCCTCCATACCCGTCAAGAGCACGATGTCGCCCGCGCTCGCCTGCGGAACGGCGACTCGATCCAGGCCGCGGTACATCAAAACCTGGACGACCTTGACGCGGCGTGACTCGCCCTCGCCCAGGACCGCGACGGCGTCCCCGGCGGCGACGGAGCCGCGAGAGATTCGCCCGATCGACATCGTGCCTGTGTAGTCGTCGTACGCACGGTTGGCGACCAGCATCTGAAAACCACCCGGCTCGGTGACCGGCGGCGGCACGAAATCGATGATCGTCTTGAAGAGCGGTTCGAGATCCGGGCCGAGCTCGTCAGGCGAGAGTCCCGCCCGACCTTCCTTCGCGATCGAGTAGATCACCGGAGCCTCGAGCTGATCGGCGTCCTCCGCCAGCTCGAGGAACAGGTCGTGCACCCGCTCGAGCGTCTTCGCCGGGTCGGCATTGGCGCGGTCGACCTTGTTGATCACGATGATGATCCGCAGCCCCGCCTCGAAAGCCTTGCGCAGCACAAAGCGCGTCTGCGCCATCGGACCCTCCGCCGCGTCCACCAAAAGCAGACAGCCGTCGGCCATGTTCACGACGCGCTCGACCTCGCCGCCGAAGTCGGCATGGCCAGGCGTGTCGATGATGTTGATCGTCACGTCGCCGTGGCGGACCGACGTGTTCTTGGCCAGGATCGTGATCCCCTTTTCCCGCTCCAGGTCGTTGCTGTCCATGATCAAAGTCCCCACCTCCTGGTTGTCGCGGAAGGTGTGGCTCTGCTTCAGCAGGGCGTCGACCAGCGTGGTCTTACCGTGGTCGACGTGGGCGATGATGGCCACGTTGCGGATGTCGCGCCGAAGGTTGGCTGAAGTCATAGGGGCAGCAAGGCAATATACGGGCTGCCGATGAAAACCACCGCCGCCAGGCTCGTGATCGGAGCCTACGCGGCCGCGTTCGCGATCGTACTGGCGGCTACCCCGGCGCACGCCGACGAGGGCTGGGTCATCACCTCGTTCCACGCCGACATCAACATCACGACCAGCTTCGTCCTGAACATCGTCGAGGACATTCGGGTGGACTTCGGCGGCCTGCAGAAGCACGGGATCTTTCGCACGATCCCGGTTCGCTACTCGTACGACAGCACCCGCGACCGCTACTACACACTCACCGTCAACTCCGTCGGCGACGGCTCGAGGGTCGTCCCGTACACCGTTTCCAATGCCGGGAACGATGAGGTGATCAAGATCGGCGATCCGAACCGGACGGTCAGCGGCCCGAACCGCTACATCATCACCTACGACGTCGCGGGCGTGATGAACGAATTCTCCGACCACAACGAGCTGTACTGGAACGTCGACGGCGGCGCCTGGCCCGTGGCGAAGAAGTCGGTGACCGCGAGGGTGACGTTTCCCAACGGTTCCTTCCAGAAGTCCGCCTGCTACCAGGGCCCGACCGGATCGCACGAGACGTGCAACTTCGCGAACGGCGCCTCCGACGCCACGTACACGTCCACCCGACAGCTCGGCTCCGGCGAGCAGATGTCGATCGTCACAGCGCTGAACAAAGGCGCTGTGGCAGTGCCCGCGCCGATGCTCGAGCCGAGACAGCGCGCCTTTCCCCAAGACGCCTTCGACGTCAACCTGGCGACTGTCAGCGTGAGCGCGCTGATCCTGCTCGTATGCCTCGCGCTGATCGCGCGCTTCTGGTGGCAGCACGGCCGCGATCGCGCCTACCTGACTCAGTACTACCTGACCAACGATCCCCGTGACGCTCCCGAAGCGCCGTTCCAGCACGAGCCCGTGGTCGTCGAGTTCAACCCGCCGCAAAACCTGCGCCCGGCCCAGCTCGGCCTGATCCTCGACGAAAGCGCGGACACGAAGGACGTGACCGCGACGATCGTCGACCTCGCCGTGCGTGGGTTCTTGACGATCAACGAGGTTCCTGGCCAGAAGGACTGGCTCCTCGTATGGAAGCCCGGCGCCGCCGCCTCGGCTCTTCTGCCCTATGAAAAGACGCTCCTCGATGGACTGTTCGCCGGGCGCCAGCAGGTGAAGATCTCCGAGCTCAAGGGCACGTTCCAGACGACGCTGCGCTCTGCCGAGAGCGAGGTCTACGCCGACGCGATGTCGCGCAAGCTCTTCCGTTTCCGCCCCGATTACATGCGCGGGATCGCAGTCTTCATCGCGATCCTCGGCATCCTGGCCGGGGCCGGCCTCAGCTATGCGCTCGGCATGCTGTTCGGATGGGGCCTCGTAGGAATCGCGCCAATCCTCGCGGGCCTCGTGCTGCTCGTCACGCACCGTGCCCTCTCGACCCGCACCGCCGCCGGCCGCGACTTGATGCAGCACTCGCTCGGGTTTCGCCTCTACATGACAACCGCGGAGAAATACCGCCAGCAGTTCGCGGAGAAAGCGGAGATCTTCACGCAACTTCTGCCTTACGCCATCGTCTTCGGCTGCGTCAGCCGCTGGGCGAAGGCCTTCGAAGGCATCGATACGAGCCCGTCGACCGGCTGGTATTCGGGTGGCCGGCCTTTCCAGGCCGCGTTTCTGGCGAGCAACCTGGAGACGATGGACTCCACCCTCGGCGGCGCGATCTCCTCGACGCCGGCATCAAGCGGCTCGAGCGGATTCGGCGGCGGCGGCTTCTCGGGCGGTGGCGGTGGAGGCGGCGGCGGCGGCTCCTGGTAGGAATCAGGCCCCGAACTTGCAAACCGAGCCCAGTTCGGATTGAATTGAGTCTCGGCTACGGCGGCCTGTCGTTCTACGGGGGAAGGCGATGGGGATCCTGCTGGCGTTTCACCAGTCGTACCAGCCGGTGCTGGGCAGCCTTTTCTGGTCTGCCCTTTTTGCCGGCCTCCCGCTCTACGTCCTGTTCGTCATGCTGGCGATCCTGCGCCTGCCGGCCTGGCTGTGCGCCCTGGCCGCGGTCCTCGCCGCCTTCATCCTCGGGTGGCTGGTCTGGGGCATGCCCTTCTCGATCGCGGCGGGAGCCGCCACCGAGGGCTTCGCCTTTGGCCTGTGGCCGATCAGCTGGATCGTGCTGAACGCCGTCTTCTTCCACAACCTGACCGTGGCGAGCGGCGACTTCGACATCATCAAACGGTCGCTCGCCCGGCTGACCACCGACCGCCGCCTCCAGGCCCTCCTCGTCGCGTTCAGCTTCGGCGCCCTGATCGAGGGCATCGCGGGGTTCGGAGCTCCCGTCGCCATCTCGGCCTCCATCCTCGCCAGCCTCGGCTTCGAACCTGTGACCGCGGCCGTCCTCGCCCTCCTCGCCAACACCGCCCCGGTGGCGTTCGGCTCGATCGGAATCCCCGTGGTGACCCTCGGGCGGCTCGTCGCTCCGATCCTGGGCCACCCCACCGACCCGACGTCCACCACCCTCGCCCTCTCGGCGATGGTCGGCCGCCAGCTGCCGATCTTCTCGATCATCATCCCCGCGTACCTGATCACGGTCCTGGCGGGCTGGAAGAAGATGACCCAGATCCTCCCGGCGGTTCTGGTGACCGGCGTCTCCTTCGCCATCGTCCAGTTCCTGGTTTCGAACTTTGTCGGCCCCGAGCTGACCGACATCCTGGCCGCCCTCGTCTCCATGGGATGCCTGGCGGTCCTGCTGCGCTTCTGGCAGCCACGCGAGGTCTGGCAGTTCGCCCACGAGACGGCCGCCGCAACAACCGGCGGACGGCGCATCGCCGGCGACCCCGACCTGCCCGGCCGCGCCGCCTCGGCGCCACGCAGCTCGGCATTCGACGCCATCGACCCGCCGGCCCGCATCGTCCGCGCTTTTGCGATGTACATCGTGCTGGTCCTGGTGATCCTCATCGGCCAGATGGGCAACCTGCCGTGGTGGTCAGGCCACCCGGTCAACGACCCGAAGACCGCGCTTCACTCACCCGCCAACATCACCGCCGACCTGAAGTGCGGCTCGCCCGCCTTCCTGCTATGCCCGCAGCCTTGGGTGGGCCCTCTGCCGACCAAGGACAGGCAGGCTTTCAAGTTCCCGTACTGGAGCTTCTTCTGGCCGGGCACATACGACGTGAACGCGAAGGGGCTGCCGGTTTCGAACGTCCTTCAGGAAAAGCCGATCGTGGCCAAGGAGACCGCCTACAACAACCCGTTCAACTGGGACTTCCTCGCAGCCGCCGGGTCGCTCGTGCTGTACGCCGCGCTGATCGCATATCTGCTCATGCGTCTTGGGGGCGCGAAGGTGAACTTCTTCGCCGTCTATGGACGCACCGTCCGCCAGCTTGCCCTGCCCATCGTGACGATCTCGATGATCCTCGGGATCGCGTACATCATGAACTTCGGCGGCATGACCTCGAGCCTCGCGCTCGCGCTTTCGAAGACGGGTTTCATCTTCCCGTTCGTCGCCGCGTTCCTGGGTTGGCTCGGTGTCTTTTTGACCGGCAGTGACACTTCATCCAACACGCTGTTCGGCGCACTGCAGGCGCAGACCGCGCAGCAGCTCCACAACGTGAGCCCGATCCTGACAGCCGCCACCAACTCCTCGGGTGGTGTCATGGGCAAGATGATCAGCCCGCAGAACCTGTCGGTCGGCGCGGCGGGAGTGAACAAGGTCGGCGCCGAAGGCGACATCTTCCGGCGCGTGATCGGCTACAGCCTCATCCTCACGAGCGCCATGGGAATCCTGGCCATGATCGAGGCCTACGTGATCCCGGGAATCGTCCCCTCGCCGTAACCCGCCAGGCCGACGCCCCCGTTCTACCCCGCATGGTGCCGAGACCGGGAGTCGAACCCGGACGTCCTTGCGGACATCGGTTTTTGAGACCGACGCGTCTGCCAGTTCCGCCACCTCGGCGCTTCCCAGGGGGGCCTCGACCATATCATTCGGCCGTGCGCATCGCTCTCGTCCTGGCCGCCGTCTCGCTCGTGGCGGCCTGCGCGCCCAGCTTCACCCCCAGCGCGTCGGTGAGCCCGGACGCCGGCGGCAGCGCGGCGGCCATCGCCTCCGGACCTCGCGTCCAGCCACCGCCGGTCACGCCCCCGACCCCACCCGGGACGAACATCCCCGACTTCGCGTGCTCCGACCTGTCGGGCGGCAAGACCGGCGTCGCCAACACGATCGCCGCGCGCGTCGGCGAGGTGCAGGCCTACGACCGGTTCGTGCTCCAGTTCGAGTCGATCGTCCCCACCTATAGCGTCAAACGGCAGGCCAAGCCCGTCTTTCCGCTCGGGGCCAGCGGCCCGAACGTCACGCTCGCGGGCACCACAGGAGTGCTGGTCACCGTCCACTCCGCGACCGGCGCGACCACGTTCCAGGGCGAGCGCGATATCGTCCACCCCGAGTTCCAGGTGCTGAAGGAGGCGCGCGAGACCCAGGACTTCGAGGGCTACGTGTCCTGGGGCCTCGGCCTGAGCAAATCCGCCTGCATGCGCGCGTTCGTCCTCAACGATCCGGCGCGTTTAGTCGTCGATTTCCAGATCACTACAAGCTAATCTCCCCCGCGATGGCGATCCAGTCGCCGCCGCCCGCGCCGGTCTTGCAGCAAGCAGTCCCTCCGACCACGCCCCAGAAGTCCAGCTGTTTCGGGCGCGGCTGCGGCTGCGGCCTGGGCGGATGCCTGGTGGTGGTGATCCTGGCGGTGCTGCTGGTGGGTGGCGGCGGCTACTGGTTTTTCGTCGTCCAGGCCTCGGCCGCCGTCACCGCGCCGGCGACGCTGATCCTGTTCAACCAACCCGTCACCGTCAACTCCAACCCGGGCACACCCGGAGAGTCGCTGAATGCCAACGACACAGTCGCCACGCAGGCGGCAGGCCACGCCTCGATCCAGTTTCCGGACGGCTCCTACATCCGGATGTCGCCCCAGACGACCGTCCAGATCACGAGCATCCAGCTCCAGAAGGCCGGCAACGTGCAGGCGATAGAGGCGCTGCAGAAGACCGGCCGCACGCTGGTCAACGTCCAGCACCTGGCGAACGGGGCGACCTTCAAGGTCAACGGGCATGCGGTCAGCGCCGCCGTGCGTGGCACGCAGTTCGAGATGCTGGTCCGCCCCAACAACACAAACCTGATCAAGGTGTTCGACGGGACGGTCCGCGTCTCCGGCCAGACCATCGTCAACGTCACGGCCGGCAACGAGGTCGAGGTCGACGCCAACGGGAAGCTGTCCGCCGTGCGCCCGATCCAGCGCGACACGCAGGATCCTTATCCGCTGGCCACCCAGTGCTCGAGGGCCGTGTCGGGCGGGACGACCGCGGGCACCGCGCAGACCTCGACCGGCGATTCGCTCTCGACCGGTGAGACGGCCGAGGTCGGTTATGACTCACCGGGCGGCGTCGTGAACGTCGCGCTCTGCTACCCGGGAAGCACGATGACGCTTTCCGTCTTCGACCCCAACGGCACTGAGCATCAGCTGCGCGGCGGCCAGTCGTCGGTCTCGGGACCGGCCGGCCATTACCGCGCGATCGTCCACGCGGTCAACGTGTCCCCGGCCGAGGCCTACGCCGTTTCGTTCGCCAGCAACGCGCCGTGCGACGCAGCCAACGTCGACAGCGGCGGCGTCGTCCGCGAGACCCTCAGCAACTCGCAGATCGCCACCGCGCTGGCGGAGTCGGGCACCTCCGGCGTGACCATCTACGTCGACGGCACCTCCCCCACCGGGGCGCGGATCGTCTACTACTCGAACATCGGCGGGATGCCCATCTCGTGGACCGTCGACTTCTACGCCGCGACGCCCAACCTCGGCGCGGTCATCACCCAGGTCACTGTCCGCGGCATCAACGTGACGACCCAGGTCGTCACCAATCTGAGCTCCTTCGGCGGCCACTCGATCAGCTCGATTCCGTCGGGCTTCATCGTCGACCGCGTTTACTCGTGCGCCGCGCTGACCGGCGACAAGATGATGGTCGTCGAGGGACACCGCTAGCCGGGCCCCGAAGCAAGGACGGTAAGCGGGGGTCGTTAGACAACCATTGAGCTATCTTTCCCGGGCAGCATGGCAACCGTAGCCGCCACGACGCTTCGCAAACCCCGCCGCAGCGGCCGCCGTTTTCTGATCGTCCTGGCCATCCTGGTCCTCGTCGTAGCGGGCGTTCTCGTCTGGCTGAACGTCGCGGCCCAGGCCCAGGTCAACGCCTCGGGGATGCTGACCGTTTACCTGCCGAGCGCGTCGATCGCGCACGGCTCGGGCGCGGCAGGCGCGGCGACCACGGGCGCCGTCGTCCGCGCCGGCGACACCGTCTCCACCGACACCAAAGGCCGGGCCGGAGTTGGCCTGCCCGACGGCACGCTCACCCGCCTGGCCAGCGACACGACGGTCACGTTTGACTCCGCCCACTACACAAAGGGCGGCAACCTCCACGACGTATCGCTGACCCAGCAGGTCGGCCGCACGTTCACCAACGTGCAGCACCTCGTGACCGGAACCGCGTTCGACGTCCACGGGAAGGCCGCCACCGCAAGCGTGCGCGGGACCAAGTTTGAGGTCCTGATCCTGGCGGACGGCACGATGACGGTGAAGGTCTTCCAGGGCACGGTGGCCCTGCACAACTCCACCGGCTCCATCACCATCAACGCCGGTCAGCAGGCGACGGCCAGCCCGAACGGCACCCTCAGCGGGCCCATCCCCATCGCGCCGGACCCCAATGATCCGTTCGGTCCTGCGCTGGACGCGTCAAACGCGGTTGCCGCCAACACGACGCCTGGCACCGAGCAAGACTTCATCGGCGCTCCGCTGCATAACGGTGAGCAGCAGCAATACAAATACAGCTACGCCGGCGGAAGCCTGGTGAAGGCGTCGGTCGGCTATCCGGGAAGCGCGATGAAGCTGACCGTCCGCGCGCCGGACGGACAGCAGTATTTCGGGTCCGGCAAATTGCCTGTCGTCACGGTCAACAACGCCCCCGCCGGGATCTACACGATCTTCGTCGACGGCGTCAGCGGCCTGGGCGTCGCGGGTGAGGAACCGTTCGTCGCGGTGGCTTCAGTCGAGGCATGCCAGAGCGCTGACACCGAGGGCAACGGCGCGGTGCATCGCGGCTACACGGCGCAGGACCTCGTCACCGCGGTGCAGCAATCGGGTGCGGGCCTGTCGAACCTGAAGCTCACGATCAGCCAGGACTCGGCGGCCGGTGCAATCATCAACGGCAGTGGCACATACAACGGCGTCAGCTGGAGCGGATCGGTCGTCCTCGTCGCGCACAACGGCGTCCTCGACATCATGCCGACCGGCGGCAACGTGTTCGGGATGAGCGTGCCTGCGCAGCAGGTCGTGCAGCAGATCGCCGCGGCGATCGGCCAGGACCCGTCCAACGTGAGTCCCGGATTCATGGTCGACCGGCTCTTCACCTGCCACTCGGTGATGATCGTGGACGGAAGAACAGGCTAAGTATGAGAGAGAACCCGGATGGTTCCCTTTCCGCACCAGGCGCGGGCAGGACCCGATACTGATTGCATCGGGAGGCGGCATCCTAGTGGTGCCAGAGCCCAAGAACGAGGGCTACAAGGATCAGGACCCCGAATATTCCTACGCCCCATAGGAACAGTTCCGCCTCGAACTTCATAAAGGGACGAAGCTGCCTGGGATACAAAAGCCAAACCCGGACTCCAAATCTTCGCGCCTTCTCGAACGGCGACGGAGGCTTGCTCCCACGGCGCCGGGCTTCACCCACGGTGATCAGAGCTTACTGCTGCCGTCGCCGAACTCCAAAATGGTCTCGGTGGCTCGGTTCCGAAGGATCAAATTGGACTCAGACGAACGCAGGGAATTAGCCAGCCTAGATGCGCTGTCGCGACAGTCAGTTGGCTCTGGCCAGCCACGGGAGAGCCTTCGTGAATCGGTCGTTTTCCTCAAGAGGGTTGCAGCAAAGCGTGGTCTGGACCCATTTAGGTGCACGATCGCCTCCGATTGGCGCGGCCTGCACGTGAGGTACTCCGAAGAGAGCGCCAACCGAGCGGATTAGCTGGCAGCGGTAGAAGGTAAGAAGAGCGGTTTCGCTTAGCCCAATCCAAATAGGCGGTGCGCCGCGCGCGTCACCAGCGACAGTCCTGATCCTTCGAGCAGCCACGCCACCTCCGCCGCACCTACGACGACGACCAGGACGGCGCTCAAGCCGATGCCTCCGCCGCGCATCACCGGCTGCAGCCAGTGCACGCCGCCGTCGACTGTGCGGTTGGGCGAAGTGATCGCCGACTCGAGGCGGTCGAGCAGCTCACCCGCGGTCGCGGGCCGGTGGTTGGGATCGCGGTCCATCGCCTGCTGGAGCACAGTCGCGAACGACGGAGGAATGTCGGGCGCGACCTCGCGGACGTTGGGCGGCGGCTCGTACAGGCGGCGGCTCAGCGTTTCGATCCAGCTCTTGGAGTTGAAAGGACGGCGACCTGTCGTGGCCTCGAAGATGACCGCGGCCAGAGAGTAGACGTCCGCCCGTCCGTCGACCTCGCGTCCGACCAGCCGCTCCGGCGCGACGTAATCGGGCGCGACTGCACCGCTCGCACCCGGCCCGGTGTTGAACGATGCGACCGTGCCCAGGCCAAAACCTGTGAGCAGCGTGCGGCCGTCGTCGGCGAGCAGGATGTTGGCCGGCTTGACGTCGCGGTGAATCGTCGCGCGCGAGTGCGCGTAATCGAGCGCGCTGGCGATTGGCTGCAGGAGCGCAACGATGCCGAGAGGTTCGTAGCGCTGACCATCGCCCATCAGCTTGTCGAGCGTGTTGCCCTCGACGAGCTCGGTCACGAGGTAGGGCGACTCGCCCTCATAAGCGAGCTCGTAGAGGCGCGGGATCGCTTCATGCTCGAGCGCCGTGTACGACCGCAGCTCGAGGAGGAAGCGGCGGGAGAAGCTGACGTCACGCGCGACGCCACTGCCGATGGTCCGCACCGCGACACGGCGGTGCAGGCGTGGATGCTCGGCCTCGTAGACCGAGCCGAGGCTGTCGGTGTCGAGCTCGCGCAGAAGCCGGTAGCCGCCGACGTCCTGGTGGCCGTTTGTCTCCGGTTTCGGCCGCGAGCCGTTCTCGGGCGGGGCCTCTTGTCCCACGAAAACTGAACTTTAGGCCACCCGGCCCGATCCGAGGACATTCATCGAACGGAAATTCGGCCGGGGGCCCGGTAGTCCGGGCCCCCAACCAGGTCTTACGTCAGGAGCAGCTGACGTTCTGGAACTGATGCGTGATGACGGGAGGGCTCGTCGGCGTCGGCGGCGTCGCCTGAATGTGATCGACCATGTGGAAGGTGATCGCCTGCCCGCTGCTGGTAGTCACCTGCGCGTTCACCGCGTCATGCAAGACAACATTCTTCAGGTTGAAGGATTCTCCGAACCAGTCGGCCACGTGGCCTTGTGCTGACGGTCGGCCCGAAAGCGTATCCGGAACCCAGGCGGTGGGGTTTCCCATGCTGTCGAAGGCAGTTGGGATCACCGGATGGATCTGAATGTCGCCCTCGTAGGTGCCAGTCACCCAGAACCCGTTTGCGTTGCCCGCGAAATGGAACACACCGTTGCCGCTGTCTTCATCGATCTCGTTCCAACCCGCCAGTGAAGAGCACGGTAAGGGTACGGCGAACGGCGGATTCGCCGTGAAGTGCATCGTCTGTGTGGTAGTAGGCCCGCCGGCCGACACCGGGACAGCGGCCGCGATTGCAGCGGCGAGCACGGCAAAGAGAACGAATAGGCGTCTGACCATCGATTTGACCTCCGAAATTAAGCCGGACTAACGAAGCCGGCTGAATATGGGTCCCACATCTCCCCCTGTCAATGCACGATGTTCTTTACGTGGTGTCGGCGAGAGGATTTGAACCTCCACGCCCTTTCGGGCACCAGCTCCTAAGGCTGGCGCGTCTGCCATTCCGCCACGCCGACTGACGCAACGATAAGCAACCGCCCGTTAGAAGTTCTCGATCTCCACCGGCTCGATCCCATCCGCCACTTCGAAGCCGAAGATCCTCGACAGGAAGTACAGCTCGCCCTCGAAGGCGCGGCGGATGTTCCTGGCCTGCCGAAACCCGTGCTGCTCACCCTCGAAGGCGACATAGGCGTAGGGCAGCCCTTTGGTCTTACACACCTCGACAAAGGTCTCGGCCTGGCTCGGCGGGACGATCTTGTCCTCGAGTCCCTGGAACAGGATCACCGGACATTTCAGGTTGTGGGCGAAATAGATCGCGGAGCGGTCCCGATACAGGTCCGCGCGCTCCGGATACGGACCGATCAACCTGTCGCAATAGTGAGCCTCGAACTTGTGCGTCTCCTTGATGAACAGCTCGAGGTCGCCGATCCCGTAATGGCTCGCGCCCGCGTCATAGAAATCGCGCTTGGTGAGCGAAAGCAGGACCGTATAGCCGCCTGCCGATCCGCCAGTGATCGATACGCGGTCGGGGTCCACCAGGCCCTGCTCGACGAGGTGACGCGCGGCGTTGATGCAGTCGTCGACGTCGACCACGCCCCACTGTCCGTTCAGCCGCGTGCGGTACGCGCGCCCGTAACCGGCCGACCCGCCGTAGTTCACGTCGACCAGCGCGAAACCGCGGCTGGTCCAGTACTGATACTCGAACGGATAGGTCGGACCCGCCGAGCCGGTCGGACCGCCGTGGCAGTGCACGACCAGCGGCGGCTTCTCACCCTGCGACGCCTCGTAATCGTGGTTGCGCGGCGGGTAGTAGAAAGCGTGCGCGGTCAAACCGTTCTCGGTCGGAAACTCGATCGGCTTCGGGATGCTGAAGTAGCCCGATTCGATATGCGCCGGGTTGGCCACCCTCACGACCTGTTCGGCCAGCGTGTCGAGGTCGAGCACGAGCACGCGCTCGGCCAGCGTGGGCGACGTGGCATACATCGCGGCCTTGTTCCCGGACAGCTGGAGGTTGAACAGGGTGCTGTAGAAGAGCTCGATGCGCTGCAGGTGTCCTGTGTCGAGGTCGATGCGGCCGAGCCTGCTTCCACCTGGCTCCGAGTACAGGCACACGATCTCGTCGGGGCCGTTGAAGTCATACCAGCGCTGGCCGAACTGCCACTGCGGCGCGCCGAATTCCGCGGCGCGGTGGCACACAGGCTCGTCGCCTTCGCCCCGCGCGCGGTAGATGTTCCACCAGTCGCTGCGGTCCGAGATGAAGTAGAGCTCGCCTGACGGCGACCACTCCGGCTCGAGCACCGACTCGTTCAGGCCGCCGGCGACCTTGCGCGACGACGTGAGGTTGCCGTCGCGGTCGAGCTCTCCGATCCAGAGCTCGCTGCCATCCCACGGCATGTTGGGGTGGTTCCACGTCTGCCACGCGATGCGGCTTCCGTCGGGGCTCAGCTTCGGGGAGGCGTAGAAGTCGTTGCCGGACGCGATGGTGATCGGTTCGCGCCGGCCATCGGCGTCGATGGCGACGATGGTGTTGACCGGCTCACGAGCGCCGGTCGTGTGGTCCTCGCGGACCGCGATCACGCGACCACGCGGTGTGTCGATGAGCATGTCGGCGTGGCGGATGTCGGCGTCGGGCGTGATGGCGCGCGGCGCGCCGCCGGCGTCCTGGCGGTAGAGGCGCTGGTCCTTGTAGTTGGTGAAGAAGACCGTCCCGTCTTTGACCGCGAAGTGGCCGCCGCCGTACTCATGGACGCGGCTGCGGGCGTTGAATCCCTGCGGCGTCACGTCGCTCGTCGTGCCGTCCGCGCTGCGCTTGCACACGACGATCCGCCCCGCCTCGAATGGCCGCAGCTCCGACCAGTACAGGTTCTCGCCGTCCCAGCGCAGCATCTGGTTGCGCATCTGCACCGTGCCGTTGAGAAGGAGGTCGGCCGAGATGGGCGAAGCCCAGGAGCCGTAAGGTGCGGTCTTCTTGCCGCTCACTGAATCAATCGACGCGCTCGCCCGCTACTATCACTGCGGCCACAAACCCAGTGTATTCCGGGCTGGAAAGGTCACCAAATAAGGGATGAGGAACGCGCTGCTCGTTGTCGATGTCCAGTCGGACTTCGTGGAAGGCGGCAGCCTGGGGGTCACGGGGGGGCTGGCTGTCGCGGCCATGATCGCCCGCCACATCCGGCATTTCAGGTACGAGTACCAGTTCGTCGTGGCGTCCCGGGATTACCACGAGGAAGCGCCCGACCATATCTCGGCCACGCCCGACTTCGTCAACACGTGGCCGCCCCACTGCATGGTCGGCACGCCCGGGGCCATGTTCGTGCCCGCGATCCAGAATCTGGTCCGCGAGAAGATGATCCAGGAGGTCGTGACCAAAGGCCGCCACGCCGCCGCCTATTCGGCGTTCGAGGGGCTCGACCCGCGCGGCCACTACCTGCTCGACGTGCTGAAAGAGAACCGGGTCGACCACATCGACGTGTGCGGCATCGCGACCGACTACTGCGTCCGCGCAAGCGCGCTGGACGCGCGGAAAAACCAGTACCAGGTCCGCGTCCTGGTCAACCTGTGCGCAGCGGTGAAAGAAGAAACGGGCGCCCAGGCCCTGGAAGAGATGAAAGCCGCAGGCGTCCAGCTACAGGCAGCCACAGCGCCTTAGTTCGCGGCTTCCTACCGCTTCTTCGCTTATTGAACGGCTCCTCCCCATTTATGGGGAGGTGGCGCGCAGCGCGGGAGGGGCTGTTCCGAACCCCTTCTTACCGCTTCTTCGCTTATTGAACGGCTCCTCCCCATTTATGGGGAGGTGGCGCGCAGCGCCGGAGGGGCTGTTCCGAACCCCTTCCTACCGCTTCTTCGCTCGAGCCCTTGGCGCTGCTTCCGGGACGTACTTGAACGACACGTTGAGCTTCACCCGGTAGCTCGTTACCTTGCCGTTCTCGATCGTCATGTCCTGTTCGACGACCTCGGCCACGCGAAGGTCGCGGAGCGACCTGGCCGCGGTCTCCACCGCGTTCTTGGCCGCCGCCTCCCATGACTGGCCGCTGGTCCCAATCAGCTCGGTGACTCGATAAACGCTGTCAGCCATGACAACCTCCTTTGAACGCCCCTCTCCCTGAACCCTCTCCCCTGTGGGGAGAGGGACAACTATTGTCGCGCAGCCAACAGGTGCGCGAGCTTTTCCAGCTCGCTCTCCCGCCCGAGGGTCGCCATCTTGGTCCAGTGCTCGTCGTGCATCGCGTCGAAGGTCAGGACCATGCGCACGCCGTCCTCGACCTCGGTGAGGTCGAGCACCGTCTCGACCTGGTAGGGCTCGACGCCCGGGACGAAATCCGCGAGGTCCTTGTAGACCAGGCGGTGTGGCGGATCGACCTGCTCGAAAGTGAGCCGCTGCACGGTGAGTAGCGGCATGCCGGCCTGGGTCATGTACTCGATCTGATCCGTTCCGTTCGCGGTCATCTCGTAGACCAGCTCGCCGCCCGGGCGGAGATCCAGGTCGCGCACCGCGACGCTGAATCCCTCCGGGCCCCACCACGACTCGATCCCATCGCGCGTGGTGCAGAGCTCCCACACATCGTCGATGGACGCGTCGAAGGTGCGCTCGAGCTTGAGCTTAGGCCGCACTCGCGTAGGCCTTCTTCAAAGCCGCAATGTCGAGCTTCTTCATCTTCAACATCGCCTGCAGCGCCGCCGCCGAGTTGCCCGACTTTCCGTCCGACAGCATCTGCATGAGCGCGTTGGGCACGATCTGCCACGAAACGCCGAATTGGTCCTTGAGCCAACCGCATTGGCCCTCTTCCCCGCCGCCCTCGATCAGCTTGCTCCAGTAGCGGTCAACCTCCTCCTGCGTCTCGCAGTTGACCATCATGGAGATGCCCTCGGCGAATTTGAAGGTCGGGCCGCCGTCGAACGCGAGGAATTCTCTGCCGTCGAGCTCGAACGTGGCGCCGAGCACCTTGCCCTCATCAGTGCGCTGGATGCTCAGCACTTTCGAGTTGGGCAGGATGGAGACGTAGAGGTTGATCGCCTCCTCGCAGCGGTCGGCGTAGACGATGCATGGTCGGATCATGGTCGCTTCTCCTTTCTATCTTTGCTCTTCCGCCGTCTTTCGAGCTCGGCGGCAAACCTGTCGAGACGCCCTTCCCAGATGGTTCGGTACGCGGTGACGAACTGCGACAGCTCCTGGAACGGCTCCGGGCGCAGCGCGTACAGACGCCGCCGGCCTTCCGGCCGGACGACTACGAAGTTGGCTTCCTCGAGGATCGCCAGCTGCCGCGAGACGCCGGGCTGGCCGATGTCGACGACCTCGACCAGCTCGTTGACCGAGCGCTCGCCGCCGCGCAACGCGTCGACGATGCGGCGCCTGGTCGGGTCGGCCAGGACCTGGAACACATCGGGCACGCCGACATATTACTGCAGCGACATATATCGTGTCAACAATATTTCGTCAGGAGCGGATCGGAGCGAGCTGCCTCAGGTCCGGCAGCAACTCGGCGACCTTCTCGCCCAGCTTCTCCGGCTCCTCGCCGCGCAGGTAGATGACCTGCTCGGTTACGCCCAGCTCGAGGAACTTGCCGGACAGCTGGAGCAGCTCATCGCGCGAGGCCCCATCCCATCCGAACTGGATGGAGTGGCGGATGTCTTTCGGGTCACGGCCGACGGCGCCGCATGCCTCATCGAGCATCGCCGTCAGCTCCCCGACCTTTTCCGGATCTCCGCCGGCGATGTTCCACACGTCGGCATGACGGGCGACGAGCCGGAGCACAGTCGGGCCGGAGCCGCCGATCCAGAGCGGCGGATGCGGCCTCTGCAGCGGCTTGGGGTTGGCGATCGCGTCCTTGAAGTGGTAGTAGCGGCCCTCGAAGGTCGTGCGCTCCGCGGTGAACAGCGACTTCATGATCTGCAGCGACTCGCTGAGGCGGCCGACGCGGTGGTCCAGGCCCTCGATGCCGTACATCTCATGCTCGATCTCCGCCCAGGCCGCACCGATGCCGAATTCCAGGCGGCCGCCAGAGAGATGGTCCACCGTGACGGCGAGCTTGGCCAGGAGCGCCGGGTTGCGATAGGTGTTGCCGGTGACCAGGCAGCCGATGCGGACACGCCTGGTGGCCTGGGCCATCGCGGCCTGGAGCGCCCAGCCCTCGTAGATGGGCCGGTCGGGGCCGCCGGGCCCGATCGACGCGAGGTGGTCGAAGTCCCACAGGTGGTCGAAGCCCGCCTCGTCGGCGATCCGCCACACGGCGCGCAGCGCCTCGATCGAGATGTCCTGGCCCGAAGCCTTCAGCCCGAAACGGAGGGGATGCGCCACTAGTGAAACCTCAGCTTGCGGACTCGGATGGCGAAGGGATAGCGCCTGGAGAACTCCTCCGGTGTCCACCCGAAGCCCTTGAGGTCGGCTCGGTACTTGCGCACGTAGGCGGGAACCTTGTAGGCAGGTGCCTGCGACTTCGAGAGCGTCGCTTCGCCTGCGACGCGGACGACGACGTCGCCGTTCTCGTCCGTGTTCGTGTGAAGCTCGACATGGGGGTTGGACCGGATGTGCCGCACCTTGATCCCAGGCTGCGCATATATAAGGAATGACCTGCCGTCCCACAGGAACCAGACCGGGACGGCCTGGGGCCGGCGATCCCGGCCCGCGGTGACGAGCCAGATCACCGCCGCCCGCTTCAGCCTCGAATCGACTTGTCGGCTCGGCACGACTTCTAGGTTAGAAGGTGAAGCACTCCATCAAGTTGCCGATGCTCGGGTTGGCATCGCGCGGCGGCGCGGGCGGGCCGACCGGGCCGGTGGCAGCTTGATAGTTGCCTCCGCTCGGCGTGCCTGCATCGAAGAGGTGGTTCGCCGATGCGAGGGTGGGCAGGTTGTAAACGGCCTCGATGAACTTCAGCGTCGACGTGTGCTCGTACACGGTCGGCTCGAGGTGCGCGGGTTTGGCAAAGGGCGAGATGATCCAGGTCGGCACGCGGATGCCGAGCCCGAACGCATCGACCTGCGGCGGCCGTGCGTGGTCGAAGTAACCTCCGGCCTCGTCGTAGGTGTGAATGTAGGCAGAGGTCGCCCAGGCCGACGAGTTGCGCAGCCCGTCGACCAGCTCCTGAACGATCCCCATCCCGACCGAGATGTCCGCTGGTGGATGTTCATCCCAGCCGCGCGCGAAGCTTGGAATGATCCACGAGACATTGGGCAGCGTGCCCTGGTTCAGGTCGGTGAAGAAGTCCTGCTTGTTCGCGTGAGCCCGCATGTCGTGCGCGAACCGCTTCCAGAAAAAGAAGACGTTGTCGGTGTTGCCGAACGGAACGCTGTCCATCCCGACGTTGTAGACCTTCCAGGTGATGTGGGCGTCGTCGAGCAGGTCGAGGATGATCGGGTAGTCGAAGACGCCGTAGCCCCACACGCCGTTGGTCGTGATCCCGCCGGACGTGCCGGCCGCGGTGTAGAAGCGGTTGGGCCAGGTCGGGCCGAGCTGCGAGCAGAAGTAGTTCGTGCACAGGGTCGACGTGTCGTGGAGGCTGTAGTAGAAGGGGAGGTCGCCGGCGGTGTAGTACCCCATGCAGTTGATGCCGTCGGTCGTGTAGAAGCCGTCCATCGCACCGCCGTCGTACTCCGCGTGGGTGGCCGACCAGCTGTGGCCGATGTCCGGTGTCGTGAGACTGGTGAAGTGATACGGCGCGACAGTTCCGCCTTTTCCGTCCGGCTGCGTGTAGCCGGCGGGCACGCCGTACCGACCGGCGAATGAGGAGAAGCCGTAGTAGTGGTCGAAGGAGCGGTTCTCCTGGAGGTCGACGATGACGTGCTGGAGTGGGATGCGACCCTTGAGGAAGCTCGCGGCCGCGCCGGGCACGATCGGCGTGACCAGGCTCGCGAGTCCAAGCGCACCGGCGCCTTTGAGGAACGTGCGGCGATCGATCTGCGACATCTCTTCACCCCCCGAGATGGTTTGGCCGTCGGGACCTCAGGGCAAATTAGCACTGTGAAGACAAAGACGGAGGCGGACTGGAAGCGCGACCTGACGCCAACGCAGTACCACGTCCTGCGCGAGAAGGGCACCGAGCGACCCTTCACCGGTGAGTACTGGGACACCAAGACTCCGGGCGCGTACCTGTGCGCCGGTTGTGGGGCCAAGCTGTTCGAGTCGGAGACGAAGTTCGACGCACACTGCGGCTGGCCGAGCTTCTACGCCCCGGCGGATGGCGCGCCCATCGAAGAGACGACGGACGACTCGCTTTTCATGGTCCGGACCGAGGTCAACTGCGCGAACTGCGGCGGGCACCTGGGCCACGTCTTCGACGACGGCCCGAACCCCACAGGCCTGCGCTACTGCATCAACAGCGCGTCAATCAAGCTGGACCCGAAACCGTAAGAGACTGGTCCTCCCCATTTATGGGGAGGTGGCCTAAAAGGCCGGAGGGGCTGGTCGGGAGAGGGTCCTCCCCATTCATGGGGAGGTGGCCTGAAAGGCCGGAGGGGCTGGTCGGGAGAGGGTCCTCCCCATTCATGGGGAGGTGGCCTGAAAGGCCGGAGGGGCTGGTCGGGAGAGGGTCCTCCCCATTCATGGGGAGGTGGCCTGAAAGGCCGGAGGGGCTGGTGGATCTGGAAGGGCGTCGCCCAAACCCAACCTTCTCGCGCTCCTCGAGCTCATAACGAATCGAATCGATTACGCCTTCAACCTCGTCATCGATGTCATAGACCGGGAACCGGACGACCTTGTACCCCTCGGCTTCCAACCAGGCTTGCCGGCGGACGTCGTACGCGGCCCCCTCATCGCTGTGGCTCGGGCCATCAATCTCAATTACGAGTTTCGCTGCGGGACAGTAGAAGTCGACGTAATACGGTCCGATAGGCTGCTGGCGCCGGAATTTCCATCCGTCGAGCTTTCGACCTCGCAGACGAATCCAGACCCGCAGTTCTGTCCCGCTCATCGAGGTTCGCAGTCGTCGCGAAGCGGCCGTTCGGAGCGAGCGCATTCCCGAACCATCGCTCGCCGCGGGTCGCACTCCAACTCAGGCTGTTAAGGGTTCGCGTCAGCCCCTCCGTCGGCTGCGCCGACACCTCCCCATGAATGGGGAGGAGCCTCCAGCCCGTCAGACCCCGACCGGTTCGCGGACCAGGATGATCGTCGTGCGGCCGGGAAAATAGTCCCGCTCCACGATCAGGGTCCGACCGACCTTCAACACACCCGGCGCAACATTGTTCCGCGCCTCCTCGTACGGAACGACGTACTCGTGGATGCGGCGGAATGCCGTGTCCAGGTCTGGCACGATCTTCTGGCTGCCGATCACCAGGATCAGCTTTCCAGCCCCATAGGCGACCGGGCCGATCTGGCTGCCGGTGGCTGACGTGATCACCAGCTGGCCGGCTTCAGTGACCGCGTGCACGCTGTTGAGCATCACGTCAGGCGCCGCGCCCGCCTTGCGCATCTCGTCGCGCTGCGTGACCCGGTCCATCTTCAACGTCCGCTTGCGCACGAAGTCGTGGGTCTCGCTCTCCATCAACTCGTCGAACACGCCGATGTCCTCGAACGTCTTCGATTTGCCCGAATGGACCACCGAACCGGCGGGAAGGCGCTTCATGACCTCCGCCCGCGCCTCCTTCCCGTCCTGCACGATCAGGACCTCGAAGTTCCGCTCGCGCAGTCGCTCGGCCAGGACCTCCAGGTCCGCCTCGCTCGCGGGCGCCTCGAAATCAACAGCGTTCATGACCACGTCCAAATCCTTCTCCTTACAATAGTTGCATTGACAACTATAGAAGGAACAAGCTTGGCAGGTCAGACTATTCCAGTAGCCATGAGCGAGCTGAAGGTCAAAGCACCAGCGCCGAGTCAGGACCAGGTCTCGGCCTGGATCAACCTGCGCCAGGCCGGCCACGTGATCCAGAACCGGCTGGAAGAGCGGCTACAAAAGGAAGCCGACCTCTCCTGGGCCGAGTTCGAGCTCCTCATGCGACTCCGGGTCTCGGCCGCCCACCCGCTCCAGATGAGCGAGATCGCGGCTCAGCTGGTCGGCAGCCCCAGCGGCACGACCCGAATCGCGGACCGCCTGGTACGCGACGGCCTGATCGTCCGGGAGACGCCTCGCGAGAATCGGCGGATCGTTCGCGTCCAGCTCACCGACCGCGGCCGCGAGGTGCTGAGCAAGGCGGACGAGGTCATCAAGACCAACGTGCAGGAGGTCCTGGGCGACCACCTCACCGAGACCGAGGTGACCGAGCTGCGCGCCCTGCTCCGCAAGCTGCTCGAAAGCAACGGGGCCTGGCAGGACGCGCGCTGCGCCCCGCTCTAGGCTCTCCGGCGGTAGTGGAGGTGCACGGCGCCACCACGAAAACGGCGCTCCTCAACCAGCTCGAGCTCGAGGTGGACATCATCCGGTAGGGCGCGGTTGCCCCCTCCCACCACTACGGGATAGACGATGAAGTGGTACTCGTCGACCAGCCCGGCCCTCATCGCCTCCGCGGCCAGGTGCGGCCCGCCGACTGTCATGTCGCGACTCGCCGCGGCCTTCATCCGCCTCGCCGCCTCCGGGTCGAACTCTCGCTCGATCCGCGTTCTCGCGGTGGACGCCTTCTCCAGCTTCTTCGAATAAACGATCTTGTCGGCGCCGGCCCAGATGGCCGCGAAGTCCTGGATGACGGGCGGCTGGTCGGCCAGCTCAGGCGGCTTCTCCCAATACGCGAGCACCTCGTACATGCGACGGCCGAGCAGGTAGGTGCCGACCGGCCTTTCAAGGTCGTTGACGAAGGCATGCACCTCCTCATCGGGCATGGCCCAGTCGAAGTTGCCCTCCTGGTCCGCGACGTAGCCGTCGAGCGACATGATGGGCGCATAGATCAGATTTGCCACCAGCCCCTCCGTCGGCTGCGCCGACACCTCCCCATAAATGGGGAGGAGCTGGCTAGCCTTGCGATTGGCGCGCCTCTAGCATCTTTCTCACGATCGGGCTCGGCACCTTCGGCTGCCACGCGCGGTAGGCCTCGCGCAGGGGCACCGGCCACTCGACGTCGAGGTCGACGCGCGTGCCAAACACCGGTGCTCCGGCCAGCACCCGCAGCGCGAGCTCGAGCGTGCGCCTCTGCATGGCCTTGTTGAGCGGCATCCCAAATGCGTGGCCGAAAGGAAACTCCACGCCGACGACGCGCGGCGCCCGGCGCTCCTCAGCGACCGCGGGCATCATCGTCACGACCACGGTCGGAATTCCCGCCGCCTCGATGCACCGTGCCAGCACGGGCACGTTCGAGCAGCAGTCGGGTCAAGCCGGCGCGAGGATGAGCGCGTCGGCGCCCTGCTCGCGCAGGTGCGCGGCGACCTGCGGCGCGGTCGCAGCACGCCAGTCGGAAAGCCCGAGGTCCTGGTATCCCATCACCGCGACGTGGTTCGCCACCGCGCCACCGACAACACCTTCGCGCGCGAGGTCGGCCAGCGAATGCATCGGCAAAGCGATCTCTGGATCGGCCAGCACGTCCTCGTCATTTATATGTAGGTGCGCAACGCCGATGTCCGAAGCCGCCGTGGCCGAAGGAATCGAGCGCCACGTCGGGTCGCCCCAATCCGGCTGCGCCTGCTCGCGATCGAGGTCGAACGGCTGCTGGCTCCCCTTCAAATAAAGGCCGGCTGAAGTGAGCAGCGCGATGCGCGCGTCCGAAAGCCGCTTCTCGAACGGCGCCCACACGGGCGCCTCTTCGCCGGGAAACGCGCCGCGCCCCTCATATAAAGGACGGAAGCTTCGCGGCAGGAACTTGTAGCTGTCGACGACCACACGAAGAGTGTGGCATTGACTGTTCCCCGGATAGGTGACATGGTCTGGGCGATCCGGTAAGGGGCCCCCAGTGGGCGATCACCAGGAGGTGACGCGATGGTCAAATTGACCGTTCTGTACGACCAGCCCGAAGATCCAGCCGCGTTCGAGAAGTACTACTGGGAGACTCATGTCCCAGACCACGGGCAAATGATTCCGAACGTGATCAAGCTCGAGGCCAACAAGGCTGTGGGCGAAAACCCGCCCTTCTATCGCTCGGCCGACCTCTACTTCGAGAACATGGCGTCTCTTCAAGCGGCGCTCGAACATCCGGTCGGCCAGGCCGCCGTCGCCGACCTGGACACCTTCGCGAAGGACCGCTACAAGGTCTTGATCACCGAGATCCAGCCTGTGAAGTCCCTCGCCACCGCTAAGGCGTAGCGCCTAGAGCAGCTCGCCTTTCAGCACCGGCATCACCGAGCCGCCGACCTCGATGCGGCTCGGGATGTCGGGCGACTCGCCGTACTCCAGCTCGATGTGGATGAAGCTCTGCCGCCCCATCTTTGTGCCCTGCTCGCTGACGATCGACACCTTCGGCGCGCGCTCGACCAGCCCGTACTTCACCGCGTAACCGCCCAGCGGACCGCTGGCGGATCCAGTTGCGGGGTCTTCGGGAATGTCGGGCGCAAACATTCGGCTGTACAGGCGATGAGAGCCGACCCGCGCGAAAAGAAAGAGCCCATGCGCGTGGTCGCGAAGCAGGTTCTGCAGCCGCGCCTGGTCGGAGACCGCCGAGTCGACGGCGCGCTCATCACGCAGCGCTGCGAACAAGAACGGATTGCCTGTGTTCGCGATCTGGGCCGGAGCGTCGGATACAAAAGCCGAGTCGTCAACGCCGATCGCGGACGCGACATGTGCGTGGGGGAAGACCTCACCGAAGGTCATCTGTGGGTGTGTCATCCAGAACATGACCCGGCCGTTTTGCTTGACACCGCGCACGCTCACCGGACCGACGCCCTCCTCCAGGACGAATTCGAGCGCGCCATCCGGCACCAGCCCTTCGTCGGCGAGGACCCACGCGGTGCCGACGGTCGGATGGCCCGCGAACTTCAACTCGCTGAACGGCGTGAAGATGCGCACCTTCGCCGCATGGGCAGGATTCTCGGCCGGCAGGACGAACGTCGTCTCCGAGAAGTTCATCTCACGCGCGATGCGCTGCATCTCTTCGGTCCGGAGATCACGACCGTCGAGCACCACCGCGAGCTGGTTGCCCGCAAGCGGCTTCTCGGTAAAAACATCGACGATCCGCAAGGTCCTCCCCATTTAAAAGAGTGTCCTCCCCATTGATAAAAGGACTGTCCTCCCCATTAAAAGAGTGTCCTGCCCATTGATGAAAGGACTGTCCTCCCCATTTATGGGGAGGTGGCGCGAAGCGCCGGAGGGGCTGGTGATATCAAGCAGGTGGTCGTCCCATGTGCCAGCAGCTTGCCAGTGGACACCGCGGTCAGCTTTCCTTCTGCCGTCGCGATAGTCGACCCGCGGTGGATGACAGTGCCCTCGGCCCGGACGCGGCCTGTGTCGAGGGTGATAGGCCGCACGAAGTTGATCTTCGCCTCGAGGGTGGTGTAGCGCTCGCCCACCCCAAGCAGGGTGTGCACCGCCACGCTCATGCATGAATCGAGCAGCGTCATCGCGTAACCGCCGTGGACCACGCCGATCGGGTTGTACAGATACTCGCCCGCCTCGCCCTCGAACACGGCCCGGCCTTCATCAAATGAGATTCCGGTGAAACCCATCGTATGCGCGATCGGTGGCGCAGGCAACCGGCCGGCAGCCAGCTCGCGCAGCAGCTCGAGCCCGGTCCGCCCAGGCGCGGCCCGCATGATCTCGAACGGGTCCTCCCACGTGATCGTGCGCGAGCGCTTCTTCTGCGTCTCCATCCTCAACCTGAAAAGGCCGAAACGACGGCCAAAATTCCGAGCACCGCGATCGCCAGGCCGCTGAACGTGCTGATCCCGCGCACCACGCCCGGCGTCAGGCGCGCCCGCAGCAGCGAGGCCCCGACCACAAGGATGCACCACCACGCGGCCGAGCCGAGCAGCACCCCGGCCACGACAGACGCCGGACGGACCACCGATCCGCCCGTGCCAAAGCCGAGCGTCGCGGCCAGCGCCGCAAACGAGACGATCGTCGTCGGGTTGGTGATGGTCAACCCGAGCGTCGACGCGTAGGCCCACGCGAGGCCGCGCCCCGTGGTCGCGGCGGCGGGCTCGGCAGGACGCGCCCGCTCGATGAGAATGCGCAGTCCCAGCACGACCAGCACCGACCCGCCCACCAGCGCCAGCGGCCGCCGCCCGGCGACGAAAGCCGTGGTCAGCGCCGCGACGCCGAATGTCGCGATGGCGGCGTAGAAACCGTCCGCGGTGGCGACTCCGAAGCCGGAGAACAGGCCGGCGAGCCGGCCCTGGACCAGCGTGCGCCTAACGCACAGAAAGAAGATCGGCCCGGGCGACGCGGCGATGGCAAAACCCAGGGCGAAGCCCCGGAGCAGCAGGCTGAACACCGCATCCCCTCATGGCGACGCCAATTCTATTGGGAAGTGGTGCCCCATCTGGTATACCGCCGCCAGCATGTTGAGGGACACAGGCAAGTGGATCGCCATGACGGTCGCCGCGCTGCTGGCCCTCTTCATCGTGCACAACATCTTCGGCACCACGTGGAGCAACCAGTGCGACCCCGGCAACCAGCAGTTCCTCCTGATGAAGGACGACCCCATCACGAGCTTCAGCCCGCAGGGCCGGCTGTTCACGTGGGAGAACGACGGCCCGGACAACAGCTGGCTGTGCTCCGACGCAAGCCTCTCGCTGAGCCACGTCGGTCCCGACGTCAACGCGATGTTCGACTCGACACGAGCCGAGATGACGCGCAACGGTTGGAGCGAGCTGGCGCCCTCGCCGGAGAGCGACTTCGCGGTGTATCAAAAGGACGTGAGCGGCGTGAGGATCGATGCGATCGTGCGCAAGCAGCCCTTGTGGGTGGAGGTGGACATGAACGTCCCCGGCCTCCACCCTGGCGAGTTCGGCTTCAGCAGCCCTTAAGCGAATCTTCGGGTCGCGGCCGATCCTTTACCCGCCTTTCGCCCGCCCAGCCGTATCCTCAACACCGCCCCCATGGAGATCATCCGCAACGTCGCCCGCCACAAGCTGCGCAGCTTCCTGACCATCTCGGGCATCCTCATCGGAGTCCTCGCCCTCACGACGATGGGCGCGCTCGCCGAGAACTTCAACGCCCTGCTCGACGGCGGCGTGAAGTACTACGGCGGCAGCATCCAGGTGGGTCCGCCGGACGGCCAGGCCGCGTCGCTTCTCGCCCTCAGCAAGATCGACGAGATCAAGCAGGTCCCCGGAGTGAAGGTCGCGTTTCCCGCCTACCAGTTCTCGGTCAAGCCAGGCCAGATCACCGCGGTGAGCTTCGGCATCCCCGACCTGATCATCGCCGGCGACCCCACGGAAAACGCGTGGAGCTCGCTCAAGACGACCTACGCGCAGGGCCACAACATCGACGCCGACTCGCTGGGTCAGGTCGTGCTCGGCTCGACCATCGACAAGGAGTTCAACAAGAAGATCGGCGACACGATCGACCTGCCGGTCAAGCCACCCGACGCCAAGCCCGACTTCGTCAATCACCCCTTCAAGGTGATCGGCATCCTCAACCCCACCCGCACCGCGCCCGACACCTTCGCCTACATCGGCATCGCCGATGGGCAGATGCTGCTGAAGGACAGCCTGCCGGCCGCGATCCGCGACCAGATCGACGTCACGCAGATCACCGAGGCCATCGACGTGTACGGCGCGCCGGGCGCATCGACCGCTGACCTGGACAAGATCTCCGACCAGATCAACGCCCAGGTCGGCGGGGTCAAGGCGATCCGGCCCAGCACGCTGGTCAACAGCTTCAAGTCCGGCGGCGCGATCTTCACCGCGATCACGACCGCGGCGGCGCTGCTCGCGCTGATCATCGGAGGCCTGTCGGTCGTGAACACGATGTTCATGGCGGTGGCCGAGCGCGTCCGCGAGATCGGCTTGAAGAAGGCGGTCGGCGCGACGACGATCGACGTGATGGGCGAGTTCCTGCTCGAAGCAACCCTCATCGGGCTCATCGGAGGCTTGCTGGGCTATGGCATCGGGGCGGCGATCACGATCGTCATCAATGCCACCACGCCCGCAGGCCAATCGACGCTGTTCCTGATCACGCCCAACCTGACCCTCCTCGCGATCGGGTTCGCCACCGCGCTCGGCGCGGTCGCGGGCGTCCTGCCGGCGTGGCGCGCGGCGCGAATGGACCCGGTCATCGCGCTGAGGACCGACTGATGGCGAACGTGCGCCTGGTCGAGCTGACCAAGAACTACAAGCGCGGCTCGGAGATCATCCACGCCGTCGACGGCGTGACGCTCGACATAGATAAAGGTGAGTTCGTCGCGGTGGTCGGGCGGTCCGGCAGCGGCAAGACGACGATGCTCGACCTGCTGGGCCTCCTGCTCAAGCCCACCGCCGGCAGCCTGTTCATCGACGACGTCGACACCGCCAGGCTCAACGATCGCGACCGCGCGCACATGCGGGCGCGGCGTGTCGGTTTCGTCTTCCAGGAGTACAACCTGCTGTCCGGCCTGAACGTGCTCGAGAACGTCATGCTGCCGCTGCGCTACGTGAAGGACGGCAAGGCGGGCCGGCAGCGCGCGCTCGAGCTCATCGAACGCGTCGGCTTGACGAACCGCATCAAGCACCGGCCGACAGAGCTGTCCGGCGGCCAGATGCAGCGCGTCGCCATCGCGCGCTCGATGGTCAACAGCCCGTCGCTCATCCTGCTCGACGAGCCGACCGGCGCGGTGGACACCGAGACGGCGCAGCAGCTGGTCGACCTGCTGAAGAAGCTGAACAGCGAGGACAAGGTCACGATCGTGCTCGTCACTCACGACCTCGACGTCGCCGCCCAGGCGCGGCGTGAGATCAGGTTGAAAGACGGCAAGGTCCTGTCCGACGAGAAAGTCAAGGAGACGGTTCCGGTAGGTTAGGAAGCCTGAAGATCGGACTCGGGCTTCCCAACGCGGACAAGAGCCTCCACGACGGCCGGCTCCTGGTCGAGATCGCGCGGCGCGCGGAGGCGCTCGGCTTTTCGACCCTGGGCACCATCGGGCGCGTCTCCTATCCCAACTTCGAGGAGCTCGTCACCCTGGGCGCGGCCGCGGGGGCGACCGAGCGCATCGGCCTGATGACCGACATCCTGCTCGCCACCGTGCGCGAGCCGGTCCTGCTGGCCAAGCAGGCCGCGACGCTGGACCAGGTCTCGGGCGGCCGGTTCGTGCTTGGCGTCGGGGTGGGCGGGCGGCCGGACGACTTCACCGTGACGGGGTTCAACCCCCACGACCGCGGCAAGCGCATGGATGCGGCGCTCGACCTGATGCACCAGGCCTGGCGGGGCGAGCCGGTGCCGGGCACCACCCAGCCCGTGACGCCGCGGCCGGTCAACGGCCACTCGGTGCCGGTCATGATCGGCGGCCATACCGAGAAGGCGATGGCGCGGATCGGCAAGTACGGGATCGGCTACACCCTGGGCGGCGGGACGCCCGAGCAGCTGCGCGGGGTGATCGAACAGGTCACCTCGATCTGGAACGGGGCCGGCAGGCCGGGCAAACCGGAGTTCCGGGCGCTCGGCTATTTCGCCCTGGGCGACGAGGTGGCGGGCGAGGCCGAAGGCAACTTGAAGGACTACTACGGCGACTACGGGCCCAGGGTCTGGGCGGGCGCGGTCAAGACGGCGGAGGAGGCGTGGCAGAGGGTCAGCGCGTTCGAGCAGGCGGGCTGCGACGAGCTGATCCTGTTCATGGCCGCCCCAGCAATCGAACAAGCAGAACGCCTGGCCAAGGCCGTCCTCTAAGGAAGAGGTAGGTCGGCGGCGAAGCCGCCGGGTGGGGATGCGGAACCGGAAGGGCCCGCTTCACCTCCCCGCTTGCCGGGGAGGTCGGCGGCGAAGCCGCCGGGTGGGGACGTGGAGCCAGAAGGGCTGAACCAATACCCCCTCCCCTTATCCTTCGTTAACCAACCATGGGTCTCCGCCTGTTCACCCTCCTCGGCGTCTTCGCCGGCCTGATCGTCGCCGCCGTCGTGGCGGCGGGCGCCTACACCGCTCTGAAGACGCCGCTGCAGGCCAGCCCGAACAGCAACCTGGCGCTGGAGAACTGCACGCCGGGACCGTGCAAGGACCTCAACGGCTACACGATCTGGGTCTCCAACGTGCGCCTCGACAACGACGTGGTGCGGATGACCCTGAAGTTCAAGAACTCGAGCCCGTCCACCCACGCCTCGCCGGAGGATGTGCAGTTGATCGACGCGAGCCGCCGCGGGTCGCCTCTGATCACCGATGCCAGCGGATGCAACACGTGGACGCGCCACGAGTTCACCAAGAAGGGCGACACATTTGGACCGGTCAACATCTGCTTCCGCGTGGCGAACACCACGCAACCCTTTCTCCTGCGCTGGGCGCCGGACGAGGGCGCGTTCTGCTGCGAGACCGAGCTCAAGATCTATCTCTCCTGAGCCTTAGCGCCAGGTCGGGCCGGTTGGTGATGATCCCAGCAATCCGCCCGTCTTTGATAAAGCGCACCATCAGCTTTCGCTCGTCCACGGTCCAGACCCACACCGGGATGGCGTAGCGCGCACAGAAATCGAGCGCCTCGTCAGTCGCGTACCGCTGGTCGAGCGCGATGAAGTCGGCATCGGTCTCTTCGACGTGCTGGCGGGTGAGACCTGCTCTGACGTCGGGAAATCGGTCCTTGATCGCACGGACCGATTCGTAGAAAGGTGATGTGACCGCGAGCCTGCTGGCCGGATACTTCGCGAGCGCGGCCTGGACGACGTCGAGGTCGTGGCCGGTCTCCTTCAGGTCCAGCTGGACACCGACTCGCCCGGTCGCGGCGTCGAGGACCTCATCGAGAGTCGGATGCTTGCCGCCAGGCTGCAGCTCGTCGTGTGAGATGACATACACGCCATCGGAGTTGCGACGCACATCGACCTCGATGAAATCGGCGCCGCTGTCGACCCAGCGCGGAAAGCCCCGATGCGCAGATACGATCAATACGAATAGATGATGGCGGTGCGGCATCCGACGGTTGTGGTGACCGGAGCGAGCGGAGCGATAGGCTCGGCCACAGTCGAAGCTCTCCAACGGCGGCGCGTGCAGGTCATCGAGCTGACTCGACCGTCGCTCGACCTTTCGTCGATGGCCTCGGTGCGCGCCACCGCGCGCGAGCTGAACCGCACCGCGGGCCATATCGACGCGCTGCTGAACATCGCGGCCACCTTCACGACGAGATATCAGAAAACGAAGGAAGGGTTCGAGACGATGCTCGCGACGAATCACCTGGGCCCGTTTCTACTGACCAACCTGCTGCGCGACCGGCTGACGCCGGGCGGTAGGGTGATCACGGTCACGGCGCCATCGACCACGCGAGTCGACATGGACCGGCTGCAGGACCGCGAGCGCTTCAACGCGATGCACACGTTCGGCGCGACGAAGGCGGCGAACCTGATGTTCACGTTCGAGCTGGCGCGGCGGGCCAAGCGCTGGGAAATCCGGGCGAACGCGTTCTACCCGGGCCTGGTGCGCTCGGAGCTGATGCGCGAAGCGCCGCGAGTGGTGCGTCTCGCGGCGCGCCTGGTCTCGAGGAGCCCAGACCGAGCGGCGCACGACCTGGCCGACCTGGCCCTATCCCCCGCCCACGCAGGCACAACAGGATGGCTGTTCAAAGGAACCCGCCACATAGACGCCCCACGCGCCACCCAAGACATAGGCCAACAAAGCAAGCTGTGGCAAAAAACCACCGACCTGGTGGAACTAGAAGGAGGCTTCTAACCTCCGTTTGAGGGAGCTGGAAGGCGGCTTCTGAGAGGTTAGGTAGAGATGGGTGAGGTGGGAGAGATTGCTCCTCCCCATTTATGGGGAGGTGGCTCTTCCCCACGCAGTGGGGAAGTACCGCCGCTTGCGGCGGGGATGGGGCAGCCGCCGGAGGGGCTCGCGGATCTGGATCTTCACCTCCCCGCTAGCCGGGGAGGTCGGCCGCAGGCCGGGTGGGGAGCTCCGAATCTCCATCCCCGCCACTCAACCCATTCACAACTCCCTCACAACTCCAGGGAAGGATGGGAGGTGCTGCAAGCAAACCTCGTTCATCACAAAGGAGTGACTCGACATGAGACGCGGATTCGGTTTGATCGGGCTGCTGGTGACGGCAATCGTGCTGGTCATCGTCGGCGCGATCGCATACAACATCGGATGGTCGGACGGGGTAGCCACCCACCTGCCGGCCAACGCCGTCGCCACCGACGGCGCGCCCTACTACTACGGCCAGCACTGGGGCGGCCCAGGCTTCGGCCTGTTCGGAATCTTCTGGTTCCTGCTGATCCTGTTCGGCCTGTTCTGGCTGTTCCGCATCGCCTTCTTCGGCTTCGGAATGCGCCGCTGGATGGGCGGCGGCGGATGGGGCCACAGGGGCGGCTGGGGCTACGGCCCGGGCGGCCAGGGCGGCCCACAGTCCTTCGAAGAGCGGGCGCAGGAGTGGCACAAGAAGCAGCATGGCGAGCAGCCCCCGTCGGGCACGACGCCGCCACCGCCACCTCCGGCTGACACCCGCTCCGTTTAGCTTCGATGTCTACACCTAGGATGGTCGCCGTGGCGACCATCCTGGTGGTGGATGACGAGCCGCGGATCGTCCAGCTGGTCCGCGACTATCTCGAGCACAGTGGGTTCACCGTGCTCACGGCTTCGGATGGCCAGGCCGCGCTGCGCACCGCGCGCACGGGCCGGCCGGACCTGGTGGTGCTGGACCTGAGCCTGCCGGGCCTGGACGGCCTGGACGTAGCCCGGTCGCTGCGCCGCGATGGCGAGGTGCCGATCATCATGCTGACCGCGCGGACCGAGGAGTCTGACAAGCTGGTCGGCCTGGAGCTGGGCGCTGACGACTACCTGACCAAGCCCTTCTCCCCCAAGGAGCTGGTGGCGCGGGTGCGAGCGGTCCTGCGCCGAGCAGAGGGCGCGGCCGCCGGCCCGTCGGACGTGATCCGCGTCGGCTCGGAGGTCGAACTGGACGTGCCGAGGATGGAAGCGCGCTTCGCCGGCCGCCGCATCGACCTGACCAAGAGCGAGTTCCAGATCGTGGCCCTGATGGCGCGCCAGCCGGGCCGTGTTTTCACGCGTTCGCAGCTGCTCGACGCGGTGCGAGGCGTGGCCTTCGAGTCGTACGAGCGCGCCATCGACGCCCACATCAAGAACATCAGAAAGAAGGTCGGCCAGCACTACATCGAAACGGTGTTCGGCGTGGGCTACCGCTTCGCCGAACCTCCCGAGAAATGAGAGCAGGCGGCGGCCGAGGCCGCTGGCGAGGCTGGGATCCGGAAGCCTGGCCGGCCACGATGCGCCGCCCCGCGTGGTGGCCGGAGGGCGAGCCGTTTCCTCCCCGCCGGTGGGGTCGCCGCGGCGGGCCGCCGCCGTTCATCCGGTGGATCGGCTGCTTCATCCTCAGCGCGCTGTTCGTCGCGCTGGTGGCCGGAGGCTTCATCGGGGCGATGTTCGGCCGCGACGGTTGGCAGAACTATGGCCATCCGTTCTTCCCCTTTTTCCTCATTCCGATCGGCATCGTGGTCCTGATCGCGATCGCAGTCGGCGGCGGGGTGCGGCGCATGACGCGGCCGATGAACAACCTCATCGACGCAGCGCGCCGGATCGAGTCGGGCGACTACTCCGCGCAGGTGCCCGAATGGGGCTCACAGGACATCCGCTCGGTTGCGAGAGCGTTCAACTCGATGTCGGCGCGCCTGAAATCGATGGACGAGCAGCGCCGGTCATTCATGGCCGACGTGACCCACGAGCTGCGGACACCCCTGTCGGTCATCCGGGGCCAAGCCGAAGCGATCTCAGACGGCATGTACCCGGCCGACGCAGAGCACCTGGCACCGATCCTGGACGCGACGGAAGCCCTGGACCGCCTGGTCGAAGACCTGCGAACCCTTGTGTTGACCGACGCGGGCAACCTGGTCCTACACAAAGAGTCGACCGACCTGGGCGCGCTGATCCGCGACGCAATCGAGTCTTTCCGACCGCAAGCAGAATCGGCGGGAATTTCCCTCGCGACAGAGATCGCAGACAAGACTCCAACGGTCGAAGTCGACCCGGCTCGGATCCGCCAGGTGATCGGCAACCTACTATCGAACGCGATCCGCCACACGCCTAAAGGCGGATCTGTGAAGGTTTCCGTGGGCTCGTCAGGCGACCAGGTGATCACCACCGTCACGGACACCGGCGAAGGAATCCCGCCCGAGCTGCAACCTCATGTGTTTGAGAGGTTCGTTAAAGGCCCGAACTCCACCGGCAGTGGACTCGGCCTTGCGATCGCTCGGGACATCATCAGCGCCCACTCAGGTCGTGTCGAGATGGACTCAGGCCGATCCGGAACAACCCTTACGGTGACGCTTCCGGCCTCCCGGCCGTAGCCAGCGGCGACAGGCTGGACATTGGACGCCGGCCGAATAAGATTGGCCGATGGCGCCGAAGTCCCAGCCTCCTGGCTTCGAAGGAAGTCGCGAGGTAACACCGGAGGATCTCGAATCGCTTCCCGCAATCACACAGGACGCTCTCCACACGCTCGAACGCTGCATCGCCGAGCATCACGTTGCCGATGTCGACTACAAGGAACCCCAAGAAAGCGAGGAGATGATCCCCTTCCGCCCGGCGTTCATTAAGACCAGTACCGCAGGCAACATCGTCGTCTGGGGCATGCCACCCGACGCCAACCATTGGATGGAGCTCCGGTTGGACAGGATTCGCGGGGTGCGCGACACGGGAGACGCGTTCGAACCGAGCTGGTAACAGTCGCGTGCTAGAGCTCCCGGGCGTACGGAACACGCTCGCGAAGGGCCAGGCTATGGAGTTTCTTATCTGGACGGAGCTCGTTCTGCAATCAGGCGGATTGCTTCACGTCTTTCTACCCCTGCTCGACCGAGGCCTCGACGCCATCGTGCATCGGCTGACCGATGGCGAATTCATTGGCGTACAGGTCAAGAGTCGCACCGACCTTCGGCATGGAATGGTGAGCATAGTGATCCCGAGCACGCGCCTGGTCGACGACCGAGCGCTCATCGTCGCGGGATTACTGACCGACGACGGGTTGGGTTCCATGCTGCTCGTTATCGACGAGGGGACGTTCAAGAAGGTTGCCGCCCGAGACGTTGCCGCAGGCGAGGAAGTCTATTTCGCTGAGTTCAGCGTGGATGACTTTTCAAGAAGCCACTGGAGACCGTTCCTCGTGGCGCGCAAACGGCTCGCTGAGCGGCTGATGGGTTCGCCACCGCCCGCACCGGCTATCGAGTTTCCCGCCGATCTAAGCCTCAGACCGATGGATCGGCACAATCAATGGCTCGGGTTCCTCGGCGAGTCGGAGGTCGTACGCCGACTGGCAGAGAACTCGCGCCTCGACCTGTTTCGCCCGTTTCCGGACCTGGAGATGGTTGAGGTACTGGCTCGAGACAACGCTACCGGCGGCTATCTAGGCCTGCAGGTCAAAGCCGCGGGGCCGGTTGCACACGGTGCAGAAGTTCGCGTTGCGATCCATAAAGCCACTTTCATCCCAGCGTCAAACACATTCGTTCTCGTACTAGCGTGGATCGCTGAAAACCAGAGGTTTGCCGACGAGTGTCTGGTGGTGCCGACGCTAGACCTGCCGGCGATAGCGCGCGAAGACGCGACGCACTGGAGGCTGAACTTTCGTCCCAACAACCCAGAACGGACTCCGCTAGATCCCTACCGGCACCCACTTTCAAAGCTCAGCCAACTTGCCGAGGATTTGACTGTCCTGTAGCGGCCCGCTCATCGGTCTGGAGCCTCGACGTCGCATTACCAACGATTCCTGTTCGCGGCGGTTTGTGGGCCGCCGCGATAGTCAGTCCACCCAGCCAGGTCGACGTGGTTTGACTGTCAAATTGGCTATTACGCCCGTGAGAAAGTCAGCTAGGTCTTAGCAAGGCATAGCCGTATGCATTCGGCGGTCGAACTCCGACTATGTCGCGGTATGATGCCGCCGCCGTGCAGGACGCTAGTCGGCTCGAGAAGGCGCTTTTCAACTGGTTTTCGAGAAAGAGCGATCTCGTTGCTGCGGCGAGCCCTTTTGTTATCTTCTTCCTGATACTCACGGCTGGCTTATCGATCGTGTTGACAGAGTTTCATGCGTCGTTGTGGCCGCCGACTGCGTTCGCATCGTGGCTGCTAGTCGTAGGAACGCTCGCTGGCATGGGGCTCTACTTGACGACGATATTCGCTGTTGGTGCGACCTTCGTGAGAAGCCGCCGTTTCAAACTTCTACAGCTACATCAGACGATGCGGGACATCCAGGCAATGAGTTGGAGGGAGTTCGAAGATCTCGTTGAGGCTTATTTCGCTGCAGATGGCTATCGAACTGAGCATCTCGGGCGGGATTCAGCGGACGGCGGCGTGGACGTCGTCGTTTCGATGGACGAGAAGACATGGCTCGTTCAGTGCAAACACTACCGCAGCCAATGGATCGAGGAGAAACCGCTGCGCGAGTTGTTGGGATTGGTCGCGAGTCACAAAGCGACGGGTGGCATCTTCGTCGCGTGCGGCGTTTTTGGGGACGACGCCTTAGCCTTCGCGAAGGCAAACCCGACTTTACAGCTGATTGGAGGGGAACAGCTTAGAGATCTGGTCGAGCGGACTGTTCGACACCGAAGCAGTCCGTCTTCGAATCTGTGCCCGGTCTGCGGAGGGCCGATGCGAATCGCTCAGGGACGGTACGGCCCCTTCTTGGGCTGCGCCAACTTCCCAGCATGCAAAGGATGGCGCCGCCTTCCAGGCGAAGCAATTGCGTAGAGGCTGGCGACCGAACCAAGGGTCGTTCAGAAGTGGCTGTCCATATCAATCGCTTATCGAAGGCATTCGGGGCGGGTTTGGACAAGAGCCGGCGAAGGATCTGAGGCTTGGCCATCCCACCGGACCAACCGTGCAGGGGCCGTTCTCAGCTCGCTGTGGTTGGCGCCTCAGTTGAAACCCGTTCCGCGGGTGGCTGTACCACAATTGTCGGTACATCTGCCTCGACCAAGTCTGGGCGCGGATCGGTCCACTCTTCTGGGAATTCGATCTTCGCCTTTACGCCCGAGTGCTGATCAAGTAGGTAGAGCAGCTCCCCGCCGGCAATTAGCTGGAGCGGCTTATTTTCAGCGAATTGGAAGGAGGCCGTACCGTACCCACTCGTCGTAACAAGGATGCCTTTTGCGGCGCCCTCGTTCAGCACGGTCCCATAAAGGTCGCGCACCGCGCTCACCCCGACCGTGTGCTTGTATCGCTTCGCTTGGACAATCACTTTGCCTCCGACAATTGGACGCATGTCCCACGCGACGCAATCAACTCCTCCATCTCTGGAAGCCTGAGTAAGGCGGGTTTCCAGGCCCATCTTCTCGAAGAGGTTGGTGATTAGCCCTTCGAATTCGGTCGGAGTCAGTACGGCGAGGTTCGGCCGTTGATCTAACTGGCCCAGGATATTTGGTTTCTCAACGAAACGCGGATCAACCATGTTGAAGTTGACAATAGGGCGAACGGCTTTCAGTTCATGAGGTTTAGGTGAGACTTCAGCATTCAGATGGCGTAGACACGCGATCGGGTCCACCTTCCGCAGGTCGTGTGCCACAAGGATGTCCCGCGTCGTGCGGACGGTAAGCAAGCAGGGCGTGACTCGCTGTCCGGTTTCCGGGCTTATCGTGTCCACGAAACAGTTAAGCACCACGCTATCGACGGCGCCGGAAGCGTCTGCTCCAAACAGCAGGTTCAGAGTGCGTAGCGCTAGCTGGGAGACGGTACTGACATAGATTTCGCGAATCTGCAAAGCTGGCCGCGTGGTCGCTACGATCGAGTCGCTCGCTTTGACGTGGCGATAGGCCGTTACGGTCGGAACGACCGCAACAAGAGGCAACTGCCTTTCGACAACTAACTGGCGAGACTCTTTGACGTATGCGAGCCGCACCGTTGTTGGAAACCCATCGGGAAGTTCATCTCGCTCAAGGACGAGCTCGAAGTACTGGTTGAGCGCCTCGACTTGCCCTGCCTTGTACGCCCCAGAGAACGCATCCACATCTGCGTTGAGTAAAGCGGTCTCCTCTTTGATTCTTGAGCACTCGGCCTCATAGGCTCCTTTGGCATGAATCAACCACGCCTGGCGAGCCTTCTCGCGCCCAACCCATTCAGTGTGTTTCGCCTCGAATGTCTGTCGAGCTGCCAACGTTGTGGCTTTCACGCGGTCGCCAGCCCCCGGCAACAGGTGAGCAAAGAAGCCCGATGGCTTGGGCTGGAATTGCTCCCATGTTGGCTCCGGCCACGCCCGGGCCTGACCCTGCGGATCGAACGGAGGCAATTTGGGTTCAGCTTTCAAAGACTCGAAGTCGAGGGGTCTCGCTGAGGCAACGCCGTCAGCCAATAGGTTGGCAAGGGCGTGAAGCTCATCGGCAACTTCCTGATTCTTCTCGTCCACTTCCCTGGACCGGTCCTGGAGATGGGCCTGCTCCCGCAGCCGCGCGTTTCGGCGCTCCTGAACTTCACGAGCCCGAATCTCGGCAGCCTGTCGGCGCGCCGCGGCGGCACGTAAGCGCTCCTGCTCCAAATACGGGTTGTACCGGCCCCGACCCACGACCATGAAGTATCTACCTAAACAGATCGAAGTGATCAACTTATGGGCTGGCACGCGGCTCATATCTATCTAGCGCAGGCCGTAGCAACCATTACTGCAGACTCCGACTCTGGGGCCAAGTCTCGGTGAGCGGGGCCGTCAGAGTCGAACGTCTGCGATAGCTGGCTCTTATCGACAGCGTCCTCGCTAGCGCATCACGTCTTGGCGGGCACCTAGTCGGCATAAACAAACAAGGAGCCGCGAGCATCTTGTATGACGGCTGCCAAGCCCGAGGTGAGCCCGATCCAAGCTAGCTCTGGGCTCTTGAAAGTGGCGTCTCGTCGCTGCACTGTGGCCTGGCTCGCGTTAAGGCCTCCGAGAGCAGTTGTTGAATGATCTCCTGACAATGACTCCGAATGTCCTTTACTGATAAGTCGAGAGTACGAACGAGAACCTTAACTCCGGAACCCCTTATCTCGTAATCCCATGCATCAGCCTGCCCCTGCGCGTATATCAGATAACCAGTGGGCAGTCCGTGCACTATGCAGTAGGCGAGCATCTGATAGATGTCGGATATTGGTGTGCTCTGATCACCGGTCGCCTTGTATTTGACGTCCGCGACTGCAACACATTGCTCGCGCCTCCACCAGGAAAGGTCTGGACGGACATTCAGGCGATTCCGGGTGTCGAGCCAACGAGGATTCTGCGCCTTAAAGGACAAGGGCGCATCTAGGGAGGCCCGGCGAGCCATTGCCGTCACAAAATCTTGGAACGCGGTATTCATGTTGACCAGGAAGGTGACCGATGTCGTTGAGCCACCGGCATACCGAATCGAGACGCCCTCGAGGATAAGCGTGGCCAGGAGGATCGCGTTGCGATACCGGTCATTGAGGCGGTCGTAGCGAATCCTTGCCGCTTGACCATACGCAAGGTCGCCGACATCACGCAAAGCAGCAATCAAGCCCCGTAACCGAGAAGCAAGTGTTGGATGTAGGCCGGGAACCAATAGAAGCGCTCGAGCGGCGGCCTTTATAGCGCGGTTCTCCGCGATGTCGGGGGTAAAGTCGTCGAATGCGACTTCAACCGGCAACGTCAAGCCAAAGCGTCTGGCGAGCTGATCGGCGGCCCGGATTCTGCCCTTCACGCCGTGGTAAGCCTCCTCGATCAAGACGTAGCCCTGCAGTACACCAGGCCTCAAGGCGCTATGGGCATGATGTAAGAAGCCATGAGCGACGGCGCCAACTAGCGTCTGATCCCTGGCGAAACCGGCTTCTTGTGACGACCAGCCCGAGATGTCTTGCCCAAAGGACAACAAAACCAGAACATTTCGAATTGGGACCTTGCAATCAATCCAAATATTGCGATCACCGACACGTAGCAGTCCAATGAATTGCTGCGCATGTAGATCCCAGCGTCCTGGCTGATTGGCACAAGGAAGAATCTCGACCTTACCTGTCCGCTGCGCAGCGGCTGCGTCCTCTGGTGCGAGTGTGAGGCCGCGCAGCCAACCAAACTCCTGAACCGTAATGTCGGCCTGATCGAGAACTACGTCATTCGTCATTTAGGCGGATCGGGTTTTGGCGCGTCGGCTTGATCGCCGTCGGGAGCACGTTGGAGGGCAGCCCGGACGGAGCGCAGGCTGAAGGCCGTGGTCACGTCATCCTCCGTCCCGTAGTACTGCTCTTCGAGCAATGGCATCAATGCGTAGGACCAAATCCGTTCAAGCGATTCAGGCGCTGCCAAAGCCTTCGTCATGAAGTAGGACGGGCCCACCGCGAAGTCGCGATCTTTAGTCCCGGTCGCGAAGATGAGCTCGTTCAGTTTGCCTAGCAGATCAGCCGCCTCGGTCGACATAAGGTTCTTCTCGAGCCAACGGCGTAACAGGCCGCGGATCGGCTCCTCTTGCGGAAAGAGAGGGACGAAGAAGAATCGCCTGCGCATTGCCATATCAAGCAGCGCAATGGATCTGTCCGCCGAATTCATTGTGCCGATCAGAAAGAGGTTTTTCGGTAAATGGAAGTCCTCAGCGGGGGAGTACAGCAATTGAACAGGCTCGTCGCGATATTCGAGGAGGAAATACAACTCGCCGAAGACCTTTGCAATGTTGGCACGATTGATTTCATCGATGACAAGGATATGTGCGCGAGTTCGTTCGGCTAAAGCTTCCTCAGCTATGCGTCGGAAAGGTCCCGGGACGAGATCGAATCCGACCGCACCAACGGCCCCCGATACCCCCGCTGGGCGGAAACCTTCGACGAAATCCTCATACGAGTAGGACGGATGAAACTGCACCAGCCGGCGTTGCCCACCTGTCAAGAAATCGGCGAGAGCCTGCGCGATGTATGTCTTGCCGGTACCAGGTGGTCCGTACAAGATCAACTGGCGCTTCTCCTCGAGAAGATCGACGATATTCTGTAGCCATTGACGTGGCAGCATGAGCTCGTCGGCCAACTCCGTCGAAACGGCGGGCAAGTGAACTTCGGCCGGAACCGGTGGAAGACGAACATCCTCAAGCAAGGAGACAAGTGCCGGAGCGGCGAGCTTCGCACGCTCTTGGTACAGGGCGAGATCTTCTGAAACGTCCGTTACCGTCAGGCGGGTACGCAGTCTCGCTGTTGTATCTGAGGGCAACGACTCCCTCTTGATCGGAGTGTGTGCATTAGCCCATGAGACGCGGCGCCTGCGCGAGTCATTCGGATGGTCAGTCTCAACGAATATCGGCGTCGAGTCGATCACTCCTACATAGACGTCGGTTGCGAGAATTGTGACCACAAGATCGCCCACTCCTATTCGATTGAGGAAACGATCGATGTTGCCGGCGGCGGCCCGTATCGAACCGGGACTCGCCTCCGAGTAGGACTCGCGCACTCGAACAGCAATTACGGTTCCCGATGTCCCAACTGGGATGTCTCCTGCCTCCCTCCAGCCGATGGAGACAAATCCATCGTCCAGCCACGCCTTGACCAGCACATCAGCCAAGTCTCCCTCGCAGCGGATGAACCAAGCATGCTGTTGCGTGGTTCTATCCCGAACTGGACTTTGCCAGAGTGCAGCCACCTGAGGCTCATAGAAGTGAAAGTTCGTGCCGAACTCGGGAAGGAGCGCTTCCCGTATCTGAGCCAAGAGCCGATCGATATCTCCACTGGGGTTAGCGACTCTGCCTCGCAAACGCTGTCCGATCAGAGCCTTAACGTCGCGGGACGTGATCGGTTCAAAGGCGTCTGGAAAGACAAGATGTAACAGCGCTTCTCTCTGTGTGTATGCAGCTGTAATCGGTAATGAAAATGCGAATTGCTTGAAAGTCCACGGATCCGCCAGCATTTGGTTGCGTGCGCTGGGGTCCGTAGCCTTCCATGACTTAGCGAACTCAAGTAGAAACCACAATTGGTAAGGACGGTACGTGTTGAAGGCAACGCCGGTATCGACCAGGCCGTGATCAAGACCTGAGTCAAGAGCAGGGGGAATGCTGACCTTCGACGGCGACCACGATAGAACTTCGTTGATTAGTCGCCGCTTCGCCTCGCCTCCAATGTTGCTGGCGATCAAGAAATGAACGAAGAGCAGCTCGCCTGCCAGTTGGATCGTCTCAGCCGGTGCGCCAGCTAGCTGCCGACGAAACTTGACTTCAAACGAGTCCGAGCTCGTGTCAGGCTGTCCTACAAACCGCTCGTAGAGGTCTTCGACGACCGGCAATGTCCAGATCAGCCGGTCGGGGGTGAAAAGGGAACCGTCACTTCTCAGCGCTGAAGCTATAAATAGGCGGGCTGCTGCGTACGTTGGACCGGTCACGCTTGGAGGTGTAGCGATCCCGGCAGAGTTTACGGCCGCAATTGAGGTTATCCCCGCTCGTAACGGCACGATCTCAAAGCCATAACTCGTGAGATAACCGTTGGCTTCTGGACCGCCCGAGAACTGGTTCTTGGGCAGTCCAGTGGCCATGGTGATGATCTGCTTCGGAGGATAGAGGTGGCCATCAAAGCTGATCCCGTGCTCATAGTTCCCGTTTGTTTCCCAGCCAACCCACTCGGGCAACGAACGTATGTCTCGATCGAACTTCTCGAGTGACTCTAAGAGTGCTTCGCGCGTGGTGGCGGGGATGGTCATCGCTTCAGGTCTCGGTTGTGGCGTGCCAGCAAGGCAAATTAGGCATGAGAGAGCGTTGATCCTAGATCTTTCCGAACGATCTCGACGAGCCGGCACAGGGCATTAGCCAGGCGCATCTGCGCTGGAGTGTGCGCCTTGACGTCGAGCAGCACAGGGTTACATACAAGTATCGCCATACCTTGCGCCCTTGAGATCGCCACGTTTAGGCGGTGCAGGCTGTACAGGAAGTCGATTCCGCGTGGCGCCTCGGCTGGAGTCGAGGTTGCCATTGAGTAGATCACGACCGGTGCTTCTTGGCCTTGAAACTTGTCGACCGTGCCGACTCGCGCGCCCAGCGGCAGGCGGTTTGCTAGCAACGAGACGTGGGCGTTGTAGGGTGCGACGATCAGGATGTCGTCGATCGTCAAGCCACGCTGATTGCCGTTGCGGTCTGTCCATGGGCGGCCGAGTAGGTCGTTGAACAGGTCGGCGACCACTCCAGCTTCTTCTTTCGACGACGTGCGGTTGCCAATGTGTTCGACTGGGCGGTAGCGGAGTCCAGTTCCGGCCATTTCGCCTTCGCCCCCCACTCGCTGTCTCGAGCACTCGGGCGCCGACTCTAGTCGGTTCTCGTACGCGATCTCTGAGATGAAGCGGCATACGTCAGGATGCATCCTCCATGTCTTCGACAGGAACCGGCCCCGGTCGTCTGGGATCGTCTGCGCGCCGTCGAGCACGTGGTCCAGCGCCGATAGGTCGGACCCTTCAGGGTGGGATCCCTTGGACGGCTGCCTCAGCTGATTGGGGTCGCCGAGCAGCACGATGTTCGAGGCGCACGTCGACGCGGCGATCACGTTCGTCAGCGACATCTGGCCTGCCTCGTCGATGAACAGGTCGTCGAGCTTGCCTTCGATCTCGTCTCGGGCGAAGAGCCATGCCGTGCCGGCGACCAGGTCGACCTCGCCCGCCGCGAGGGCGTCATCGACATCGGCGTTGCTGCCGGTGCATTTCACTACTTCGGAACGGCAGCGCTGGTCTTCGTCCGCCTTCTGCATCGCACGCAGCGCGTAGCCGCGGCGCTCCGCCTCGCGGCACACGGCATCCAGGAGGTTGCCGATCACCTTGTGGCTGATGGCGGTAATCCCAACGCGGCGGCCGGCGATTAGACGGTCCACGATCATCTCGGCCCCCAGCGTCGTCTTGCCGGTGCCGGGCGGGCCCTGGATCGCGAGGTAGGAGTCTTCGGACCGTGGCGGGGCCAGGAGCAGCAGGTCGCGAATCGCACGGTACGGTCCGTCGCTCTCGATGCCTTGTCCGGCCACCGACTCGGCGACTCGCCGGATCGCGTCGCGCAGGACGCGGTCCTCGATCGGGGTAGGCGGGATCAGGGCCGCCGGATGCGGCGCGTCTGATCCCTTACCCCGGCGGAGCACAACCCAGCCGGCGACATTGTCGATCTCATGGACCTCGCCGGCGGGCTTCTTCGTCCGTGGGTCAAACGGCGACAAGCCGAGCGACAGCTTGTGGTCCTGCGGCGGGAACCTGTACCGGTGCAACAGCGAGTGCTTGTACGGTCCGTCGGTACCGTAGTACTCGACGCCTCCAATCGCCTCGGAGTCGGCGATTAGTTCTTCTTCAGTCATCTTCAGGCGCTCGTAGAAGCCCCACCAATCCGACTTCTGCTCGCGCCGGTGCCACCACAGCTGCTGGCCCAGTAGCCACCTTGCGGACTGGACACGCTCGAAGCGCGGCGGCGCAACCGGCGCCCCGTCCGTGAGCCGCACCGACAACTCCTCGATGTCTCGCTCCCATTCCTGCAGCTCGGCTGATGGTTCCGACGGCTGCGGATCTGGCCTCGGGATCGCGATCGCGAACTTCTTCTCGGCGTCCGGCCGGCGTTCCTCAAGCCAATTTCGCAGCAGCCACGTCGAGCGGCAGTCCTGCTCGTTGTAGGCTGCGATCTCGTCGAGGATGGCTTGGTCGCTGTTGTCGATCCAGCGCTCGTAGGCGACGATGCTCGACCCTGCCTCCGCGATGGCGTCGTCACGCTTGCCCATGTACAGCGCTTCGATTTCCTTCAGCGAGTACGACTCGCGCGAGGCGAGGAGCGACTGCTTCACGACCCTGTAGAGATCGACGAGCACCTCGCCACGGAGCAGGCGGTCGACCTCGGCTTCCCGCGTGCCGTACCGGCCCATCAGGCGCTTGAGCGCGGACGGCTCGTATGGCGCGTAGTGATAGACGTGCATCTCCGGGTTCGCGTCGAGCCGCCCGATGACCAGGTCGACGAAGTCTTCGAATGCCTTCTTCTCCTCGGCGCGGTCGTGCGCCCAGATCGGCGTGAATCCCCCGGCGGCGTTGAAGACGCCGAACAGGTACTCGAGCCCGCCATCCTGCGCCCACGGGTCGCTCTCCATGTCGAAGAAGAGGTCGGCCTCGGTCGGCGTCGGCAGCAGGGCGAGGCCGAGCTCAGGGCGCTCCGGCGGCAGCAGCTCATACGCCGGCACTCCGGTCTCGCGCTCCTGCACCTGAAGCCGGGCCTGGTTGCGAACCCGCACAAGTGTCGCGGCACCGATGCCCGTCCCGCTGAGATCGGCGTCGGTTGTCGCCAGCCCGGCCACGGTGTTGACCCCGGACGCGCCGAGTTTGCGGGCCTGTGACCGCTGCAGCCCGGCGACCAGGACAAGGCTGTCATCGTCACGCCACCGCTGCTTGCAGACCTCGTTCCACCGGCAGACGCCACAGTGCTCGACCGGCTCTGGATACGTCTTGACTGGAGTGGCGGCAGTGACCGCCTCCAGCTTCGCCTTGGCGTGGTGCAGGTACGCGCGATAGTCGCTGACTCGGAACCGCGGCCGGGTCCCGTCGCCCAACGCAAGATGCATCCACTCCGGTGAGGTGCCTTGCATTCCAGCGACGAGCTCGGAGTAAAGCGAGGTCTGTAGCAGCGCCGCAGCTTTGGCGCTGCGCGCCAGCTTGGTGTCGACGACCTCGTAGCTGTGCGCGCCAAGCTCGCTCGCCACATCCACCTTTTCGAGGAAGTCGGCATAGCCGAGCCAGCGGCCGTCGAAAAGCGTCGCCTGGTAGATGACATCGATGCCGGACCGCATCGCCTCGAGCGTCTGCTCGCGGGCCTTCCAGTAGGCCTCGACGGTCGCTCCCCACGTCTCGATTCGCACCACGGATTTGCCCGCCAACGCGTGCGCGTCGAGGTGCGCCTGCTCGTGCTCAGTGCCGTGACGAGCCATCAACTCGAGTTCAGGGTCGTCCCGTTCGGGCCGGACGAGCTCGCCTCGCGTGGCCGCGAGCTCCTGTTGCGTCAGGTGAGGGCATTCGAGGAAACCGGTCAGGTCACTCGCGCTGAGGATCAGGCGGCCGTCGGTCAGGTGCACACGCCCTCCCAGGTCATGCGTCGAACTCCAACTGCTCCGGCCGCGCGTCCGCCTCCCTCGACGCCCTCGTCCGGACCAGCGGCAGCATGTCGCATACGCCCTCGCCGTAGGCGGCCCCGAAGAGCAGCTCGGTCATGCAGGCAAGCTTGCGAGCGTCGTGAGGAAGGTGGTCGCGGGAGAAATTGTGGTGCGGGCCGCCGCCCTCAAAGCCGAGGCAGCCGAGCGCGGTGACCGAGGTCTTGCGCAGGCCGCTCGACTTCAGCATCCAGTGCTTCGAGCCGACCTCGCCGAGCACTGCCGAGTCGTGGACCATGAACTGGACGTAGCGCTCAGTGTTGCGCGAGTCCTCGAAGATCATGAAGTCGTGGTCGCGCAGGTCGAACAACAGCCGGCGAAGCTCCTTCTCGTACATCTGCATTCGCATCTCTCGTTCCATGGCCACAGCGTGCGGGGCCGCCGCGACAGCTCCCTGTCGCGGTTTTCTGGCGGTTATCAATTTCTCCTCCGGGCCGGCGGGATGAAGCGGGTCGGGTTCGCCGCCTGGTGGGCAGGGAAGGCGCTGAGGTGCAGGACTTGGCCGGCATGGACGAGCGCGGCCGCCTCGAGGTCGGGCGCCACAACCGAGATATGCGAGCCGAGGCCGATGTCGGGACCGACGCTGGTGCTGCCGGCGGGGATGGAGCGGAACCAGCGCCGCGCGGCGGCGTCCGCCCGGGCACCGAGCCGCTTCGAGCCGACGTTGTCCGCTATAAGCGCCTCCGCCTGATAGCTGGCGACTAGGCCGCTCCACAGCGATGCCAACACCTCCGGCGTCTCGAAGATGTCGACGCATGCGACGCGGCCGCCGACACACGCGATGACTCCGACCTGTCCAGGCGCAGGCTCCACGCTGCTTGCGATGGCCGTCAGATGCACGGCATTGGTACCCGCGAGGTCGCCATAGGACCGGCTCGGCGCGTGGGCGCCGTAGCGATCGAGCATACGGTTGACACCGGCCCAGACGGCGCCCTGGTCGGAGGCGAACGTGCGGGTGCTGCGCATCGAGCGGGCGACGGTCACGGTCTTGGCCGCGCGGACACTGGGCGCCAGGTTGACGGCGGACTTGCCTGTCGACTCCTCGGACACCGCGTGCCACCGGCCTGCCTCGACACACGAGACCGGGACCTCGAGTACCGCCGTGGCCGGGACCAGAATCGTCAGGTTGAGTACGCGCGTCTGCTTCATGCCGAGCAGGACTTCACCCTCGACCAGGAGGACAGGCTCGCCTCCGCGGTTGACCACGCGGAGCGTTCCGACGGCACCGGCCTCGCTGACCTCCTCGATCGAGATGAGGGCCATGTCGAGAGCCTGTTGGTAGAGAAGGTACCGAGGAGGGTTGGGCGGCCTTGCCGGGTCCTTGACAAGGAGGGGAATCAAGGCGAGGTTGCCGGCCGTGGCCGATCCGCCGATTTCGAGGGTCGAGACGAGTTCTGCGAGGGTCTGTATGTCGTTCATGACACGATCGTCAGGGGTCGTCGCGACAGCTGGTTGTCGCGTTCGCGGGACATCGTTAACCGGGCTGTTCAAGCGGTGACATAATGCGGCCCTCGATGCCACGGGACAACTTCGAGAAGCACGACCGGCTGATCCGGCTGATGCGCGAGCTGGCGCTCTTCCAGGCCCAGCCGCGGGGCCTGACGTCGGCCCAGATCGCGCAGAAGATGGGGATCTCGCAACGCCAGGCCCAGCGCGATCTGGTGGCCCTGGAAAGCGAGTACAAGGTGCCGTTCGTGAAGCAGGGCACGCGGTGGACACTGATCGAGGGCTATTTCCTGCCACCCGTGAACTTCACCGTCCCCGAGGCGATGGCGATGGTCGTCGGAGCGCGGTTGATGTGGCGCTACGCGGATCGCGCCAACCCTTTCGCGCAAGCCGCGTACGAGAAACTGGCCGCTGTCCTGCCGGGTCCGATGAAGGAGCCAGTAATGGAGGTAGCGGACGGGCTGGCAGACAAGCCGGAAGACGGGGCTTGGACGAAGGTGTTCGCGGCGCTCACCACAGCTTGGGCGGAGCGGCGCAAGGTGCGGATCCGGTACACAAAGGAAGAAGGGAGCACATCCGAGCGAGTGGTCTGGCCGCTGTTCATCGAGCCGACGCCAGCCGCGCACTCGCTGTACCTCATCGCCTACGACGAGAAGCGGCACGCGCCGCGGAACTACAGGATCGACCGCATCTCCACGGTCGTCGTGCTGGACGAGCGATTCTCGCCGCCGTTGGGCTCGTCGCTGCGAAAGCTGCTGGGCCACGCGTGGGGGATCTGGACGTCGGACCACCCGGTCAAGGTGGTGCTCCGGTTCACGCCGCGGGTCGCGGCGCGAGTAGTCGCGACTACGTGGCATGAGTCGCAAGAGGTGCGCGAGCTTCCGGACGGTCGCGTAGAACTGCGCCTGCTCATAGCCGAGCCGACTGAGATCCGGCCGTGGATACTCGGATGGGGCCGAGAGTGCGAAGTGCTCGCACCGGCGGACCTTGCGGAGTGGATCGCATCGGAACTTGAAGACGCTCTGGCCGTATACCGAAATCCACCTTCAGAGAGCGGTCGAGTCCAACTGGACGCGAGGCTCCGAGTCGACAGCTTGGGACGCTCGGCCACTGGCTAGGACAATTCTGTCGATGGGACTGGACCAAATAGGATCCCGACGCGCTCAGCGTAGAAGGACTACCGGAGTAATAGGATGAGTTCGGCCGAGTGAAAAACTTTCCCCACCAATACAACAGCCTTCCTAAACTTAGGATGAGCCTTTTATCAATCCGTTCATTGGCAGCTCAAGGTGCGAACGCCGCAGACGATGGTGTGCTGGGCTACCGATTCGCACAGGACGGCGTCTACACCTTTCGCAATTTTGACGGTGACCTACCTAAGCGCATCCAAGCTGAGCAAAGCAAACCTGAGGATCAGCAAGGCGCGAGGACTGCCGCTCGAGAGATAAGACGAACGTTGCGCTTTCTCGGTCTAATTGACAATCACGTAGGAGAGACGGACCTCGGAAATCAACTCCTGGCTAGCCCGCAGGGAAGTGCCGACGAGCTCCGCGTTTGGCAGGTGGCAATCTCGAGGCTAGAAGTCGTCGACCCCGACGGCAATACATCCCATCCCATTTGCATCTTGCTTCGACTGGTCAACAAGTTCGGGCAAATTGCTCGAGAGGAGATGGCTCTTGCGCTTGAGGCCGCAGATGACAGTGAGAATGAGTTTCAGCGGATCGCAGATCTGGTTCCGATACGAGATGCTGTAAAAGCCAACCGGATCAAAGCTTCCCGTTTCCAAATCGCGAATGGCGTGAAAATTCTCCCCGCCCTAGCTGAACAGGCCGGATTTATTTCGCGAGTCGATCAAGCGCAGCCCTACAAGCTCACGTCCGCTGGCAATGCAGCATTGCAGTCGTGCCTAACTCAGGGGCCGATCGCGCTCGCACAGCTACCGCCTCTTGTCGGCCGGCTTCCCAGCCAAACGAAGAGGCCGGTCCGCAAGCTGGCCAGCAATCAACACGTGACGACGCTACCGAGCGAGAACGCAGTAGTCGGAATCCTGTCTGCTGAGCAGCAACAAGCCGCGATGCGCCTCCGCTTCGAGAGAACCGCACGACATCAGAAAGCAGTCAATCACGTAGCAGATCAGTTGAGCCTCCGGCTCGACCTGTTCGAAGGTGCGGCCTCATTTGACCTTGTCGCCGTCAGGGAAAAATTCCAGAGCGAGCGGATTGTGCTGCTTGAGGTCAAAACGCTAGATGCAGATGTCATAAGTCAGACCCGCTTGGCAGTGGGCCAGCTGCTGTATTACGAGCGGTTCAGTCTAGCTGACCGATGGTCGGGCAGACTGGTTCTCAAAGCTATCGTTTTCGACGGTGACATACCAGAGACGATCGCCTCGTTTCTGGACTGGTTGGGGATCGGCGCTTTCTGCGTTACGTCAACGACTCTCGAGCCCCTTAACGATCACGGCCGAGGGATTCAAGCATGGATCGTGACGCTAACGTGACCTGGGTCTGGGTCAATCGGGGCCTTGGCCACCTGCCGCTGCCTAGTAGATAAACCCGACCAGCTTCGTGCCGAGCTGTCCCGGCTTGATGGTGCGCTCATCGATTACATCGAACGCGACCCAGTTCATCTCGGACACCATCCACGAACCGTCCGGATTCACCGCCTCGACATAGGCGACGTGTCCGGCCCAGCTCTCCCAGGTCACCATGATCGAGCCGACCTTCGGGGTCGGTCCGACCGGGTAACCCTGAGCGGCCGCATTTGCGTACCAGTACCCGGCGTCGCCCGTCCAGGTCACGTTGCGCTTGGTCGCCACGTAGTACGTGCACCAGCCGACCGGGAACTTGTTGTTCACGTACGGGCCGAGACAGCACCCCACGACGTGGACCAGGTAGCTCGACGGTGAGGCGCCGTGCAGGATCTGGTAGATCGCGGGAGGCGGCGGGAACGCCCCACCGACCCCACCAGGAAGGACAAGAGTCATGCCGGGGCTCAGCTGTGTGGAGCGCAGGCGGTTGAAGTCGATGATGACCTGCGGGTCGACCTGGTACTTGGCGCCGAGGGCTTCAACCGTGTCCGACGGCTTTGTCTTGACCACAATTCCGTGGACCGGTGGGATGACGATCTGGTCGCCCGTCGCCACCGAGTCGGTCGACATCAGGTTGGTGTTTGACCAACGGATCTCCGCCACAGACACGTGGTACTTGGAAGCAATCGCCGAAAGGTTCTCGCCCGCCGCCACGGAGTACATAAACGCCTGGTGGCTCTGCGGGGCCGACGTGGGGATCGCTACCGGCTTGATGATCGTGCTGTAGCGACCCATCGACACGTCGCCGACGTCACCGCCTACTCCGACAAAGACGGCCTCGGCATTCACCGGGCCCAACCGAGCGGTCAGCGTCGTCGGAAAGTGCCGATCCATCGCCGCGTAGCTCGACATCGCAACCGCAATTCCGAGCACGACGGCATGGGTCAGGTAACGATTAATTCGCAAGGCCTACCCCTGGGTTTTGTGGACGACCCCGGCAGAGGTCGACCCCAGACGACCTAGGCACCGTAACAGAGCGGCTAGAGCACCGTCAACACGCCGGCGGGTTAGTAAGAGTGCTTAGGGCCACCTGATCCGCGGCATCTTTACAGGTCAGGTTGCCTATCCAATGAAGTCGTGAGAGGATGACGACGCCCGCCTCCGCCCGCGGAACTGCGGTAAGATTCTGTCGAACGCTTGTTCGATCAGCGGAGGTCGTCTTGCAAACAGATCCAGAACGCCATACGGCAACATCGCATGCGGACAAGTGGGATCGCCAGGCCCAGGGGTCGATAACGCCCGTTGGGCGCGGCGACGGCGTGGTGTCCCCAAGAAATGACTTGAATGACTTAACCGCGCGTGAGTGGCTGCCCGAGACCGTCTCCGTGTGGAGGCAGCGGGGCCTCGGAGCAGGCCATCCCGACGCCCAAATTGAGCGTATGCACCCTGCGCCCTTCTCATTCACGGATGTTGGCCGTCTCATTCGCTTCTTTACGAAAGAGGGCCAGGCTGTGCTTGATCCCTTTGTCGGAGTTGGGTCAACGTTAAAGGCCTGTGCGGTGGATAAGAGGCGAGGTGCGGGAATTGAACTAAATCCGGAATTCGCTCGATTAGCGCGTTTGCGTCTTGACACCGAAGTTAGCCTCGACCCACCGCGAATCGAACAGTCAGTGATCCATGGAGACGCCAGGGACGTCCTACCCGGATTTGGGAATGGCGCATTCGACTTTGTTGTGACCAGCCCACCGTATTGGAACATTCTCCACAAAGAGGATCACAAAGCTAGGCAGGCTCGGATCGCGCAAGATCTTCCAACTCGCTACAGCGACAGCGATCCGCGTGACTTAGGGAACATCGCTGACTACGGTCAATTTGTGAATGAACTCGTCGCCATATTCGACGAGTGCCGCAGGGTCTTGAAACCTCGAAGATATCTCGCGGCTATAGTGGGGGATTTTCGACACGGCGGAAGGTATTGCATGTTTCACGCAGATCTAGCTGGACGTCTTGAGGCCATCGGTTATACCTTGAAAGGAATTACCATTCTGTATCAGTCGCACAAGAGAGTATTCCCTTATGGATACCCGACATCATTTGTGCCGAACCTGCACCACCAATACATTCTGGTAATGCGGAATGGCTGAACGACGCCCGGTACATGGTATGAACTTCGACGTGGTCAGACTGGGGGATTGTATGGATTGGCTAAGTGAGGTCCCGGATAATTCTGCTCGCCTGGTGATCGCGGATCCGCCGTACAATTTGGGCCCTTCGTTCGACAACCCTCTCCTATTTCGCCGTAGCAGCGATTGGCTGCCATGGTGTTCAAAATGGCTTTCCGAATGCAAGCGGATCCTGGCGCCCACTGGCAATTTGTTTGTGTACGGCATTCACCACTACTTATGCTTCCTACAAGTTGAGCTGTACAAGCTCGGCTTGCATTACCAACGCCAAATAATCTGGCATTACGAGAATGGGTTCGCCACACAACGCACACTAGCCACACATTACGAGCCGATATTGTGGTTCTCCAAGACAGCGCGCTCCTATTTCTCCGAAATTCGGGAGCCGTATAAGAGCACGGAACGACTGCGGCACAAGATCACCAAAAATGGCCGCGTATGGAGGCCTCATCCCGATGGAAGGCGCGCTGGTGATGTGTGGCGTTTCCCAACTCTAGCTGGGAAACGATTTCGTGACGAACGGGTCGCACACCCCACGCAAAAGCCGCTTGCGCTTACAAATCGTATCGTCCAGCATTTCTCGGAGCGAGGCGATTTGGTCGTCGTTCCATTTGCTGGAAGCGGTACCGAATGCGTTAGCGCCAAAACGCTCGGACGCAACTTTTGGGCAGTCGAAGTGAACCCCCTGTACGTTGCGTTAGCACTGTCTCGTTTATCGAAGGTTGTGGTCCAAGATTCACTCACTGGGTGACATCACAAGGCTGTTGACAGTTAGCGCTGACCTCGCCTCGCGCAGGCACAGGCGAGATAGCAAAGCCGGATCCATCAAGCCGTCCCACTTTGGTAGCAGGACGTGGACACTCGAGGCGGAGGAGTGCTGTGTGGCGGCGAATCCTACGTACCGAGCGGAGCATGAAACGGGCTGCTAGTTCCCCCGAATTCCAAACACGATGTCGAAATCAGCGGGCGCCCGGCGGAACTCCTTTAGGCGGCATTGTTTGACGTGCTCACAGCTAGCCTCGAATTTGACGCCGTGCCCGTGGCCTTCGAACCGTAGGCTGTTACTGGCTCATTCTCAACGAGCCCGATCGGCCTCTGTGTTTCGGCACGTGGGTAGGCTGAACAACCCCAGAACAGCTGGCTCGCGGTGGACGACCTTTCCATCCAGGTCCACAAGAGCGTCAGAGACATCCTTTATCACAGACACCGCGTCGTCCAGCGCCAGTGGATTGCCAGCCGCCGACAAATGCTCTCGCAAATTCATCTCGGCACGTGGCATTACGAGGGCCCAGTAAGCACCGTGGTCCCCCGATCGATGATCGGGATCAGATTTCGGATGCCTTCAAGATCGGCAAATAGAAGCTCGCGATCGGCCCCGGGAGCCTTTGGCACCAGTTTCACCACGGCTCATCACCCGAGGAAGCGACATGGATTGGAGCGAACCCTCCGCGACCAATTTCGTCCCCGAGAATCCACTCCCGCGTGAGCTTGATGACGTTGCCTTTCTTCACATTGCGGTCCGGCATTCGTGCTCTCCCCGCGAGACATCACCAGCTCACACAGAGCTCTGGGACCTGGGCGATATCCCGATGTGCCACCAATGATGGGTCAGTTCGCATCAGTCTGGCGGCGCAGAATCAAGCGACCTTCGTTGTGGGCCGCGGGGTGAGGTGAAGCCCGAGCTCGGGCGTCACCTCGTCGTTGCTAGTTGAGGTGGCCTTCCAACCTGCGTAGCGCCGCGAGGATGTCGGCCTTCATGTCTGCGGCGACGTTGCGTGCACTTGAAACTTCCTTGTCGATCTTCGAGTGACTGAGCTCGATCTTCGAGAACTGATCGAGCCGCTTGCGGATGGCAGCGACTTCGAGAGTCACAGCGGCCAGGTCAAAGTCCTCACCCATCCTGACCTTGACGGTCGCTAGCGCCGCTGCCTTCGCCATCACCAGAGCGCATGACAGCAGCGTCTCATCTCCGTTCTCGGGGTTGAATACGACGAAGAAATCGCAGCCGGATACCTGCCCAAAGCCGATCCCATCTGGCAGGGTTTCGGTCGTCTCGGCCACGAAGACTCCCGCCTGAGCACCGCGATTCAGCCTTGCTGTTCTGAGCTCTTCGCGGATGCGTGCATTGCTGAACCGTGCCTTCTGGGCCTTGGCCTCCACTACGATCCTCACCTCCGCGCCGGCGACTCCGGCCTCGACTGTGAGCACATAATCGCCCGCGTTTCGCGCGTTGTCTCCAGCCGATCCCGCGCAGTGTTCAACGCGACCCATGCCGCGGGCGAGCAGCGGCAGCCGTGATGACAGGATGTCCTCGAACCGTGCGCCACGCAGCACCGACTTTTGAAGCACAGCCTCCCGTGCGCTTAACGTCCTCACAAGGTCCTTCTGGAAGTCGCTGAGCACCATTTCGATGTTCTTCACACTGCGACGGTCGGCGTCCTTGAGCTGATCGCTGAGCCGCACTGCAAGCTCATCGACCTTGCCCTCCATCATCACGATGTGGGCACTGGTCTTGGCGGTGGCTGCCACACTGGCGCCGAACTCCAGCAGCTCTTCGACTACATCGGCCCGCTGAACTGGCGGGGTCTCGGCCAGTACAGCGGCAGCCCTGGGTGCCCCAAACGCAGCGCCCACCTTGAAGCGCACGATCGCGCCATCGATCACGACGGTCTCTGGCGTCTGGTTGACGAACTTCTCTATTGCCATTTCTGCTCCTTGAGCCGAATCCGAACGGAGGGTCACCCGCAAGGAGCAAGCCGTTAGAGTGGTCGTTGCGCAACCTGGGCTTAGCCCTTACGGGCGACCTGGGGAACGAAGACGGCTCTGCGAGTTCGAGCTCGCGGGGCCGTCGGTCTTTGGATCAGGGAACGATAGGCACCACCCCCTTCGAACGTCTCGAGCCGGCTTTGCAGCGAACCCGATTGCGCACGGCCATTGTCGTTTTCATTAGAACGGGGCCTTTTCTTCCATCGGAGGAAGCTGATCTGACCCTTGTTGTGCCTCCGGTCCATATTCGACCGATCGCCACACGTCGCGCATCGCACGCTCGAAACCTTGCAGATACGTGCGATTTGGGTAGAAGCCGTCTCCATCTATCGGCTTCGCAAACTCGCCCAGGTAGTAATCCTGCCCAAGACTCACTAACCAATCCGGAAGCTTAGGGGGGTTCCAATCCTTCGTACCGACGCCGTCCAGAAAGGCGCTAAACCATGGCTGGAGCCATCGCTTCAGGTCAAAGTCACGATCGGCGAGCTGTTGGAAATCATCCCAAGGAACCCGGTACGCAGTCAGGTAGTTCAGGCCCGCTTGGTACCCACGCTCTAGGTGGATTCGGGCCTGGTCGCTGTAGATGCCTCTCAGCAATGCAAGCGTTGCCTCTGAGCCAGGGGGGCGCGATTCCTTGTATGTCGCGCCAGCGCTTTCGCGCTCGACCATCAACTCAAGTGCGCGCTGGATCAGCTGAGAGGTGTTGTGCTCTCCGGAAGCCTTCCGCGCTTTGTCCCAGAGTTCGTCGGAAACGTAAACACTCAACTTAGGCATCAACGTAGGATACATTAGCTCCTACCTTCATCAAGCATTGTGTTTCTCCTACCTGTTGAGGGGGAGTGAGCTCCGTCATCGATCAGTTCCATCTCGGGACGTCATGCTCGCACGCGAGAGAACCCTCCAGAAGAGGGGTTGCGGTGTAAGTTCTATCGGCCGATGAACGCCTCCCCCCGTTTCACGCGCCAAGACCTGATCAGAGAGGCGAACGCCGTTCGCGCCGGAGCCACTGGTCGATTGATTACCGACTGGGTCGAAATTGGTCTTCTGGATCACCCGTATAAACCGGGGCGCGGCAGAGGAGCTGGTTCGCAGCCTGGAACGTGGCCCGCTCCGCAGTTGAAGCTGTTTCTCGCACTCTGGGGCAAGAAGCCGGAAGCAACGATTGCGGACCTTTGCAACTTCCCGGTCTACCTGTGGCTGTTTTGGGGAAACGAGTTCGCACCACTGAGGCAAGTGCGAAGGGCCATGAATTCATGGCTGACACGGCTGAGGCATGTTCCGATTCGGGCCGCCGACGAAGCGGCGGCTCACATTCTCGGCATCGTTGAAGAGGGTCGACCGAGCAGGGCCAAGCGTGACTTCCTCTCCGATGCACTGAGGGCCGGGCCGCCCGACCTAGAGCAGGCGCGCAGCCAGCTGATTACAAAATCCCATTCCCCACGGACCGACACAACGCCCGCATCAGGGCGCACCGTTAATGTCGACCCGGAGCTGATCATGAGTCTCCTGACGGGTCGCGTCACGGCCGAGGGCCAGCTCAACAAGCTCGCTGACGAGCTTTTCGAGTGGGCGCGATTCTTCAACCTCTACGCGGAAGAACAGTATCGGCAGGAACAGCCGATGCTCGCTGTTGATTCGCGCCACGGGCGGCTCTTCCCAACGCGGCGGCACGAGCACATGATCAAGTACGCCTGCGCGAATCTCCTGACTCTGCTTGGCGCTTCGTTCACGGTCAAGCCCAACCCGGCATACATCGCCAGCCACTTGGACCCGAACGAGTGGAAGGACGGAAAGGTGCACGGCATGATCCACAGAACCGACATTAGTGACGGTGGGCTTCTGGTCGAATTCGAGGTCATCGTCGCGACCTAAAGAAGACGAAGCCCTGGCGGGTGCGCGCCACGACCGCCTCGTTAGGCGCGCGGCTATCGGCCCGCTTGTCTGCTAGGCCTCACCTTCGCCTCGTCCACTGCGTTCTTGGTTACCTGACCCTTGAAGCGCTCCAAAGGATTGGGGCCTGTGAGGTCCCGCTGCGCACGTTGTTGGATGATGTCGAGCCCCGGCTTAGGTCGGTCTTTCACGACGCGGTCGAGTTGAGGGAGAGTCAAACGCTTTGGCATCGTCGATATCTCTGGTGAACCGGCGACCGCTCGACCCGTATGGCGCGATCTGTAGGGTGACCGTTGAGAGGTCACAGCCAGGTCAGCTTGAGTATATGACTCAGCCTTGGGTATTCGGTCTTTACCTGATCAGCAACGGCGGAGAGCCGGAGTGGTGCGAATATCACAGCTCCTGGACCTGGTATCCGTATGAGAGGCCGCCGATTCGGGTCAACGGTCGCCTCTTGTCGCCGGAATCTTCGAACAGCTGGAGGCTGAGGCCCTCCCGGAGGGCACCATTCGCGTGGTGGCCGTTCCGCGCGAAGCTTAGAAGCCGTTTCTTGATGGATTGCTACTGGGGCGGGAGGGCGGATGCCATCCCGACCGCAACCCCCACAACTCCGCCCAGCACGCCCAGCAGCGCCGCCTCTCCCAGGAACTGCACCCGGATCTGCCCCCGCGTGGCACCCAGCGCGCGGCGTAGGCCGATCTCGCTCCGCCGCTCCATGACCGAGATGACCATGATGTTCGCACTCCGACGCCGCCCACCAGCAGCGCCACTGCGGCCAGGCCCAGGAACAGGCTGTTGAACGCACCCTGGGCCGCGGCCCGAGCGACAAGTGCGTCGGACGGGCGGCTGACGTTGACCTGGTCGGGGTGCTCGGGGTCGGACATCGCGGCGAGCAGCGACTGCACGCTCGACACCTGTGCGGTCGCGGCCCGTACATAGATCTTGGTCGGGTGGCCGTTGAAGTCGAGGTAGGCGGCCGCGGCCGCGAATCCCACGAGGGCGGATTCGTCGATCTCTGGGGCAAGCAGCGCCGGGGGTCAGGATCCGGCGACGTAAAACCACCTGCTACCGATCCAGATCCGCTCCCCTGTAAACACGCGATCGATTCCCAGGTGCGCCGCGGCGGCGGCGCCAAGGACGACAACCGGCTCGCCTGCCGTCGCGGCGTTGAGCATGGCTCCGTTCGCGATCGATGCTCCGACCACCCTGGGCAGGTCCAGCGTCACCGCCAGCACGCGTAGGCCGCCTGTCTGCCCGCTGGGTATCAGCGAATTTCGATAAGGCGTGGCGCTGACCGCACCGCTCGCGGCGACCTCTTTAACCGCCGCGACGCGCCTGATCATCGCCGGCGCCGCCGCCGGCAGCTCCGCGGTGTCACCAAACAGCGTTTGACCGTTGGTCACAGTGAGCAGGTTTGTGCCCAGGCGATCGATCTCAGACAGCAGCCCTGCCTGCGAGCATGCGGACGGGCTCGGAGCGGTTGAGGCCACGTGCACGTAACGTGCCGATTCGTGTACTCTCGCGTCATGCCTGTCACGAAGCGCCGCCTCAATGTCACTCTGGATGTGGCCTACGCTGCCAAGCTCGCCAAGTTGGCTCAGAGAACGCACGTGAATGAAGGCACGCTCGCGCGATCACTTCTTTCACAGGCGCTTGATGAAGCCGACCCTGATCCGCGCCACGCAGCGGCCCTCTTAGACGGATTACCGGGAGCGTTCGACCGGGCTCAGCAAGGACTCGAAGACGCCAAAGCGGGCCGGACGATAAGCCTGGACGACCTTTAGCGCGTGGCGCGCGTCGAAGTATCCAGGTCGGCCGCGACCGACCTGGATCGGTTGATCCGAACTCACAGCCTGCCCAAGAACACAAAACAGAGGCTCAAGAGCGCGGTGCGTCCACTTGGTCGCTTTCCACAGCTCGGTCCGGAGCTGGGTGGCCGATGGTCGGGCTTTCGTTTCGTGTTGGGTCCCTGGCGCTGGATGCTCATCGTTTACGTCTACTTTGAAGACGAGGACCGAGTCGTCATCGTGACCGTCCAGGACGCACGGTCATCTCGCGCAGCTCGTTCCGGAAGCTGAACGAGGTCGAGCTGGGAGCGGGAGGCGGGAGCGCCGGCCCAAGACCAATGACCCAGTCCAGTTCACTTATCGTCTGCGCTGACGCCATCAGGATGCCAGTCGATTCCAAGGCACTGCAAATACTGACGAGGACCTTCTGGTCGTCGCGTGGCTGGCGCATGCCTCCGCTGTTGCCGTCACCCGAAGCCTTTGCCTACGCGCGTAGCTCCGGCTTGATGTTTGATCCCCGTCAGATACCCCACGACGAACTCGCCATGCAGATCCGAGGATTGGTGCGCCGGATCTCCGTCGACCAGGTGGTCGAAGCCTTCGTCTCCAGCCTCTCGTCTCGCCGTCTCGATCTAAGGTCCGCACTCGCGAGGTACGTCATCGGCCGGGCGCTGCCCATCCACAGCTTTCGCCGGCGCCAGCGTGCCAATGTCGCCATTTGCGGGGTCTGCGGGATAGCAACGTTCGTTCGTGAGCCCGCGGACTGGAATCGGTCAGCTTCGAGCGACATCGCTGGGGCGGCGTCTGGCTGCATGACCCGTACTACATCGCGTTCGACCTCGAGCAGTTCGCGTCGGGGGACCATCCAGTGGCGACCGCCGCCGATTGGGAGATCATGAGCGGCTTGCTGGGCGTCATTCGTGAAGCCGCGGCGGGCAATCCACAGCTGCGGCCCGGCGACCTGGCCGACGCTACACGTGCGGCCCTACCGGCCTCCAACCTTGGACAGCGCCGACATCTGGTCATGACGCTGGCCAACACCGGCGTCCTAGAACCCCGCGGACACGCTTCGTTTCGAAACGGCTGGGTTGATTTTGAGGCGCGCCGGGACCCGCCCGAGTGGAAGAGCGATTGGCTGTATCCGAGCGGGTTCTGGCGCGGCTCGGACGGCATCGAACTGGCGGCAATCGGCGAATTCTTTCCGCGGTTGACCGGATTGACCTGACGCTGCCCTCGAGCGGCTCCAGGTGGCGACCGTGAATTCAGACGCTGGAGCGGCAGACGGGGATTGCCGCCCCATGTACCAAGCGCAGTGTCGAATTCATCTTTGGGCTCACCACCGACACGTAGCAGGGCGTGCGGGTCGGCTACTGCAGGCCCTGAATCCTCGTTATAGGCTTGGCCAATGCCAAGCGACCGAGCGCGCCTCTACCATCAGGTTCTCGCCGGTTACGTCCAAGCGGGAGTCGCGCCGCACTATGTGGACATCGCGATGGCCTTGGGCTGGCCGACCGATCACGCCCGCACGGTGCTTCATGAGGTAGTCGGCATGGGGCTGCCGCTGTGGCTCCACCCCGGCACCGACCTCATCGCGTCTTTCGCCCCTTTCTCCAGCCTCCCAACCCTGTACAGGATTTCGGTCGACGGCGCACTCCACGGCTACGCCCAGTGCGGGCTGGAGTCCCTGGCGGTGAGCTGGCTCTTCCCTGACCGCGAGGTGCGGGTCGATTCGCTCTGCCCCGACTGCGGCGAGGCGATCAGCGTCGCCATGCGCGGTGGCGAAATGATCTCCATTACGCCCGACGATGTTGTTGCCCACATCAACGTGCCAGTTTCGAAATGGCGCGGCCAATACCCATTGGCTTGAGACCAGATGAACCTCTTCCGGTCGGAAGAGCACGTGCGAGGCTGGCGCATCCTGGCCGCTGGCGCTGGTGCGGGCATCGCCGATCCGCGTCGACTAGCGGCCGAGGTCTTTGGGCTTCCTCGCTACACCCGCAGACTGGACGATGACTATCTCGATAGGGTCGGTGAGCATTCGGCTGGTCTGCCCGACGCGCTCAGGCGCGTGAGTGAGGACCGGTGGTGGGCTCCGAGCTGAAGCTGGAGCGGGAGACGGGGTCCGCGGCCCCGACTACCAATCAGGTCGCTGAGATCAAATACCGACTTCGCTCACGGCAGCCGAAGACTCTGTGCAATAGCGCGACTTGATTCTGCACCCGTGGCGTCAGCTTGGCGAAGCGCCACCTAATATTTCGAACCAGGCATGCCGCGTGCAGGACATCAAGTCACGCCGGACCATGGACGGTGGAGGGCAGCCATGGCAGCTGTTCTTGTTTGTATGAGCTTGGCCGGCTGCTCGTCGTCGGGCACCGGGATCGGTGCCGGCCCAACTGCGTCGGTCTCACCCAGAGCCGCGTCACCCATCCACCTCTTCTATTCAGCGAACTCCATGGACCCCACATCCATCACGAACGGGCCGGACGGCAACCTGTGGTTCACCGACGCCGCAACGCCCGATCAAATAGGCCGGATCAACACGTCGGGTGCCATATCCGAGTTCGCCAACCCAAGCCTCAACAACCCGCGCGACATCACGGCCGGACCAGACGATGCGCTCTGGTTCGTGAACCTGGGCACCAAGAAGTCAACCACATCGGGCAGCATTGGACGAGTTACGACAAGCGGCTCGTTCAGTAATTTCACCGGTCCTTATGTTCACCTGCCGGTGTCCATCTCAGCCGGTCCTGACGGCAACCTCTGGTTTATGGACAACCAGGGCGTCAGCCGCGTGACGCCTCAAGGAGCCATCAAGTTCTTTTCGCTGGCGGGTGTAGTGCCGGGGTTGACCCAACCTAACGACATCACAAGGGGGCCTGACGGCAACCTGTGGTTCAGCGACGGCGGGCTCGTCAGCGGACACATCGTGAGGCTCACGCCGGCTGGGGCGATGACCGGGTTCACCGCATCCGGTATCGCCCACCCCTTCGGCATCGCGGCCGGCCCCGATGGAAACGTATGGTTCACCAGCATCGGAAACAGCGCGGCCGGCGGGCATGACAGCAGCGCAATCGGCAAGATCACACCAACGGGATCGATCACGCTCTTCACCGACAGTCGACTCAATGTGCCGAGGGACATAACCACAGGGCCGGACGGCAATCTCTGGTTCGCGGACGAGGGCGACCACAGTATCGGCAAGATCACGCCGGCTGGAGTGTTCAGCTACTTCAAGATCGAAGGCTACGGTCGGCCGACGAGCCTCGCCATCGGACCTGACGGCAATGTCTGGTTCACTTATCCGTCTTTTTCGATTCGGGGCGGTATCGGACGACTGACGATCTCATAGACAGGATGATCCAGGATCGCGACGGCCAAGTTTGCTTCCCCCTGGCAACCGGAACTAGCTTTCAGCCCCTGCCACCACCCTGTACTTGAGGTGGGTGACGCCGGGCGCCTCGACGGCCCGGACCTGCTCGAGCTGCACCTGAGCGGCCCCGAGGTTGTCGAAGAGGCGAGCACCATCGCCGAGCAGCACCGGGACGACGTGGAGCTCGAGTTCGTCCAGCAGTCCGGCTGCCAGGTACTGGTTTACGACGTTGGCGCCGCCCCAAAGCATGATGTCTTTGCCCCCGGCGGCCTTCCTTGCGTGTTCGAGCGCGGACTCGATTCCGTCGGTGACGAAGTGGAACGTGGTCCCACCCTCCATCTCCACGGGATCACGCGGGTGATGGGTGAGGATGAACACGGGGTAGTGGTAGGGCGGGTTGTCGCCCCACCAGCCCGTCCATTGCCCGTCGCCCCAAGCACCACCGTGGACCGGGCCGAACATGTTCCGGCCCATCACGGCGGCCCCGATGTTCTCGCGCGATTCCTCGACTATCCGTGTGCTCTCGTTCACCTCGCCGCCCTGCTCGCCGTGGGATTGGCGCCAGGCTGCGAGCGGAACCACCCACTCGTGAAGCCGCTCGCCGCCTTCGCCGAGCGGGTTCTTCTCGCTCTGGTTCGGGCCAGCGACGAAACCGTCCAGCGAGATCGTGATATGACACCTGAGTTTGCTCATCGCGCCTCCTCGGCAGGCGGCCACTGAGGCCGCTGGTTCTCAATGCATGTGACCGGTCCGCGCCGGGAAACTAATCGGGGCTGCGCTGCCAGCGCCTGGTCGAGCCCCGTGCGATCCGGGGTGGTCGAACTTCCCGGCACGCTCGTTACTCCTTCAATCGGCGGACGGTAAGCGGCCGTACCTCGGCGATGCGGTCGAAGTCACCATCAACGTGAACCACACCGAGGCCGTGATGCAAAGCGGTCTCGGCAATCAGCAGGTCCGGTATCGGAGTTCGATGCCACATTCCATGGTGATGGGCGAGGTCCCGTTGTAGCTTGAGGGCCCGCGCCAAAAGGTCGGGCGGCGCGTCGACCGAATCGAAGCTCGAATGCAATTCCGCTTTCAGAGTGTCGTAATCCTTGCTGGAGCGAGCCGAGTACAGCTGTTCCAGTTCCCCCACCGGACAAATGAACAGTGAGCCGAGCAGTTCGTCTAGCTGCCTGCGGACACTGGGATTGCCGACTCTGCCGGCTGCGCTCTTGTCCAGCACCCAGCCGGCTACCGCCACATTTCCTCCGAGGTCAACACCTTGATGTCGGCGTGGACGCTCAAGCGCTGAAGGTACGCGCGCTGCTCTGCGGCTCGCCTCGCACGCTCACCCTCCCCGCTCTGAACCGCACGCCTAAGAGCTTCCTCGACTGTTTCCCGAGTAGTTTTCGCGCCGAGGGCCTTCTTAGCCCTGGCGACGAGGTCCTGATCCAACTCTATCGTCGTTCTGCGAACCATGCATGCATACTAGCAGGGCGATATGTACATCCAAGCGTAATGCGCTGAAGACCCGCGCTCATGGGGCTGCCAATTCAAGCAAGCAGGACGGGCGTTTCGTGCGCACTAAGGGTGAGCGACCTCCGTCTGGCACCATGCGTAGAGGGCGTCGTACATAGGCGTTTCGAGCTCGATCTTCCGGCGGTCGTCATCGCCGTGGATCAGCGCGAAGCCGTGAGCGACCGCGTAGAGTCCCGCCGCCTCCGGACAGATGTTGCGGTCAGCCGAGATATCTGCCCCGTGAACTATCTTGGCCAGTCGGTGTAGCGCCGGGTCCTTCAGTCCGTACTTGAATATGATCGAGTCGAAGCTGCAGCGCCCGTCGACATGCCCAAGCTCGACCCCCTTGACGTCGTAAGGAGTGGCGCCCTCCCGCTCCGCGACGGCCATCACCTCCTCCGCCGGCACGTAAAGAAAGTCCGCGTCGGGGTCGACAAATCTCTTGATCAGCCACGGACAGGCGATCCGGTCGACGTTTGCGTTCTTGCGTGTAACCCACTTCATGGTCGGAACTCCTTCGGGCGCTGGTCTGGCGTCATTTCGATTGGTAACCTAGGATACAAGTCATGGTGGTCGGCAGATCGATGCGCACCGCCCCGGCCGCGCGCCCAAAAGCACCGGCGCGTTCCGCGGAACAGTGGGCTGTATTCGTCTGGCGTCTGCCGATGGGCTCGAGCACTCCCCGCGTAACGGTCTGGCGCGTGCTGCGCCGGCTCGGAGCCGCCGCGCTCACGCCCGGCGCGGCCCTGCTGCCGTGGCGAGAGGAGCTGGTCGAGCAGCTGGACTGGCTTGCCCAGGATGTGGATGACAAGGGCGGAGATGCCTGGGTGATGCGGGTGAGCGAGCTGCCGGAGGCGGACGAACGACGCGTCGTCGACGAGATCAACGCTGAGCGGGATGGCGAGTATGCCGCCATTCGCGATCATGCCCTGGGGCTGCTCGCTCGTATCGCAAAACGGCCCGGGCCATCGCAGATGGATCGAGAGCTGGCGGCCCTGCAGCGGCGCTTCCGCAAAGTTCGCGACCGAGATTACTTCGAGGCGCGCGGTCGCAACCGAGCGGCAGCGGCGATTGACCGCTGCCTGCGGTCCAGGTGATGCGATTTGTCACGCGCGAGCGCATTCACGTCGATCGAATCGCGACCGCTTGGGCGATCACGAGATTCATAGACCCCGACGCCACTTTCGAGTTCGTGCCCCGAACGCGCGACATACGCGGCCTCGACGCGATCCCCTTCGACATTCGCGGCGCTGAGTTGAGTCACCGCGGCGAGCGATGCACCCTGGAAGCGTTGATCGACAAGTACGAGCTGAGGGACCCGGCACTGGCCGCCATGGCGCGCATCATCCGCGCGGCCGATCTGCCCGACCAGGAACCTGCACCCGCCATCGCGGTCGGCGTCAAGGCGATTTTCGACGGCATCCGGGACGGCTCTCAAACCGACGAAGAGCGCCTCGCCAAAGGCGCCGTCGTGTGCGACGCGCTGTACGCCTTCTGCAGGCGCCACAAGGAAGCCGCGGCCGATGTCTGACGAGAAGACCGCCGAGGAGATCAAGCCGCCGGGCTTCAAGAAGTTCCTGCTCTACTTTCTGGAGCTGGGGTCGCTCGGATTCGGCGGCCCAATCGCCACCGTCGGCTACATGCAGCGAGACCTGGTCGAGCAGCGAAAGTGGATGAGCCGCCAGGACCTTCTCGACGGCATCGCACTGGGACAGACGATGCCGGGACCACTGGCCGCCCAGGTGGCGATGTGGGTCGGCTATCTGCGGCGCGGGGCGATCGGCGCCCTCGGCACCGCCCTGGCCTTCATCGCTCCGTCATTTGCGATCGTGCTTGCCATCGGCTTTCTCTACGTCCGCTACCAGGGACTGCCCGTCGTGCAGTCGCTCTTTTACGGGATCTCGCCTGCGGTGATCGCGATCATCGCGCTTGCCGCCTGGAAACTGGCGCGCCTGACAGACGGAGCCGACCGGCGGCTCTGGGTGGTCTCGGGTCTGGTCGGCGTGGTAACCGCGGCGACGGGTACCGAGGTGGCGCTCCTCTTCATCGCAGCCGGCTTGCTCCTGCTTCTCTGGGACGCTCCCCCAGGCTGGTTGCCGTGGAGCCGAGTTGCGGCGCTGGCCGGCGTGCCCCTGCAATCGGTTGGTGCGCTCGGCTCGGTCGCGAGCGGCGCCACACTGGTCGCCCTATTCCTTTTCTTTTTCAAGGCAGGCGCTTTCATCTTCGGCAGCGGCCTCGCCATAGTTCCCTTTCTGCATCAGGGCGTCGTCCTCGAGAACCACTGGCTCAACGAGCGGCAATTCCTGGATGCGGTCGCGGTTGGCCTGATTACACCCGGACCAGTTGTGATCACGGCCGTTTTCATCGGCTACCTGGTCGGCGGCCTGCCGGGGGCGATCGTCTCTGGCATCGGAATCTTCATGCCGATTTACTTAGGCGTGGTCATCCCCGGGCGCTGGTTCATACGTCATCGGCAAGATCGGCGTGTTCGGGCGTTCGTCAAAGGTGCGACAGCTGCCGCCGCCGGGGCTATCGCCGGCGCGACGGTGGTACTTGCCCGCGGCGCCATCGTCGACATCCCCACCGCCGTTATCGCGACGTTCAGCCTCATTTATCTCTGGCGGTTCAAATTCAAGCTGAAGGAGCCGGCGCTGGTCCTGGCCACCGGGGCAATCGGCCTGCTCCTCCATGGCGTCTAACACAGGAGACCCGACGCCGCCGATGAAGGAGGCCAGGAGCCAACGAGTGTGCAAAAAGAAGGGAATCAACCGGCTTCGAAAGCCAATCGGCTGCACACTCGAGGGCTGAGGAGGCGAAAGGTGGAGCGGGAGACGGGGTCTGACGTCCCAAGTACCAACGCCCGAGTTGAATTCAGTTATCGGCTCGCGTAACCCAGCCGCTGGGAGGTGGTACCGTCGCCACCACCTTGCGTAACGACGCGACAGACCTCGTTGTGGTTTCCAGCGGAGTGCAGCTCGCCGTACGCGACTTCGGTGGCTCTGGTGCAGGCATCATCCTGTTGCACGGCCTGGGGCGCTCCCTTCTCGATTGGCAGCTCATAGCTCCACTGCTCACCGGCCATCACCATGTAGTCGCATTTGACCTGCGATGCCATGGTCGGTCAGGAGATGGACCGTGGTCATGGGAAGACGCGCTGGGCGACGCCGGCGCCGTTGCCGAGCGCCTCCAACTGGTCAACCCCGCGATTGCCGGTCACTCTCTCGGCGGGATGCTCGCGGTGATGTGGGGCGCCGGCCATCCGGATTGTCCCGGCGTCGTCAACCTGGACGGCCACGGCAGGAAGCGACCCGATCAGTACGTTGGTCTTGACCCGTTGGACGCTAAGCAGCGCCAGGAGCAGCTCGACGCCGTCGTTCAGCAATCCCTGAATGCTCTCGCGGGCCCGCTCAAGCCAGCGCAGGTCGATGCACTGCTTGCCCAGCAGCGAGCGCTGGCGGCGCGCATTGGAGTGGCCGACGGTGTCCTAGTCGAAGCGGCTCAGCGCGGTCTCCTCACACAAGGCGGTGACACTCGCATCAGGCCGGATGTGGCGGGGCTCGGAAATGAAATCCTGGCGGACGCCGACGCGTTTGACATGCTCGACCTCTATTCGCGGGTCCGATGTCCAGTCCTGATCGTCAACGGCACGGCCGCGGAGCTCGGGGCAGGGCCGGATTGGATCAAGGAGCTGATGGCTGCCTACCGCAAGGGAATCCAACGCGACCTGGCGGAATTGGCTGAACAACAAGGAAACGTTCGGGTCGCGAATCTCGCAGCAAGCCATGCACTTGTTTTTGAGCAGCCGCACGCCATCGCAGATGAAATCCTGACGTTTCTGCGCTGAATCTCCGTCATGGTTATCGGATTCGCAAATGACATAGAGTCGACTCATGGTGCTCAAGAGGGTTCTCGTTCCCGACGCGATGGACAAGAAGATCAGGCGGCTGGCACAAAAGAGAGGCATTTCCCAGAGCGCGCTGATCCTTGAGGCGGTGGAGGCGTGGCTCAATGCCTCACTTCAGGCCGACCGCCTCACACCCTTCATCGGCGTAATCAAGGGCGGAGCGCCGAACCTCTCGGAGTCTATTGACGATGTGGTTTACCGCTGACGCGTGGGGTAAGAGGCGCTCGCGCCTGTTGAATCACGCGGGAGCGACTGTCGTCATCCCCATCGCTGAAACGGCCGCTGCCATCCGGCTGTCATAGGTAACCACTCTGCGAAGGCTGCCACCGAGCTCCCGCATGGTTGCGAGGTGAATGGCGTCCAGCGAGCGAAGTTGAGCCGGCAGCAGCGAGCCGGCGTCCAAGAGGATTCGGTCGCTGACCCGGATCAGGTCAACGCGGCTCAGCACCTCGTGACCCCTTTGCACCGCTGCCGGACCGAGCGGCAACAGCGCCCTTGCGACCTCGGTCCGAGCCAGCGCGCTCACCACCAGTGGTGCTCGGCGTCGCAAGTACCGGCGGAGGGCCGCAGACTCGGTCTCTGCGACAACGAGCTTCACGATCGCGGACGAGTCCAGATAGGTCGCGCGCTCAGCGTTCATTGCGACGTAGCCGTGCCAGGATCGCCAAGGGCGACTCCTTCCCTGCCGGCACTGGCAAGGGCTCGGGGAGGTCGCTGAGGCTGCCGGCGGCAGGAGTCACCTCGCCGGCAGCTCGGAGCTGCTCTAACGCTCCGGCATCGGGTAGCGGGGCAAGCACCGCGACCGGGCGCCCGCGATCCGTGACCTCAATTGTTTCACCGGCCTCGACGCGGCGCAGTAATTCGCTGGCCCGCTGACGGAGCTCACGAATCCCTACTGTCGCCATGTGCTATTTGTAGCACAAGACTAAGCTTGCAGCGCGCGGCGGACCATCGATACGACTGCGACCGGAGCGTCGAGAACGTCTCCGGCCGTGAAGCGAAGAAGTCGGTACCCGGCATCGATCAGCCGGTTCTGGCGGCGATTGTCTGCGGCGAGGCTCTCGCGATGCGTCGCGCCGTCATATTCGATCGCGAGCCGAACGTCCGGATAGTAAAGGTCGGGGCGTGCCAGGAAGAGCCCGCAATCATCGCGAAGGGAAACCTGGCTCCTCGGATGCGCCAGGCCAGCGAGAACGAGGAGGAGTCGTAGTCGCGTCTCCATCACGCTCTCGGCGGCTGGATCGGCCAGTTCGAGTGCGCGCTTCAGGCGCCGCACCCCTCGGTAACCGGCGTGCGCGCGGGCCCAATCACGAAGCCGGCGGCTGTTGACCAGACGACCATGCAGCGCCGAATCCAACAACGCGACGGCGTCGGTCAAAGGAAGCCTGCACGCGAGGTCTGCAATGGTCCGAACGGCGGACGTGACGCGAAGACCACGCCGGATCGACGTCTCGGCCGCGGGAATGCTGCAGCGGCGAACGACGATACCAACGAGCCTCGAGGTGCTGTTTGTAGTGGGCACGGCGGCCTCGATCGGGCTGCATGATGGGATGTCGAGCCCGTGAAGCCAGGCAGCGGTGGGTCCGGTGAAGACCGCTGCGACAGGCAGACGGAGCTTGGCGGCGATCAACTGCGTCATCGGCGCCTCGGCGATCTCATGCCAGGCATAGGTGCCACGACCAAGTCGCCGCCAGCTCGCGCCGAGCAGTTGCGCTCTAGACACGCCATGCAGGCGCGCGTCTTCGACAGAGAACGGACCTTTGGTCAGTTCAGGCGGGATGCGCGGAGTCGGCGCCATGCCGAGAATGCTGGCCGGTGCGCTGCGTAAGAACAACGCCGCCTGTTAACGCCGAGTGTGGGTTCTGCGAGGTATCAAGGCGTTCCGATAGCCAACACAGCGCACACTCGGCGGGAAGCTGGAGCGGGAGACGGGCTTCGAACCCGCTACCTCGACCTTGGCAAGGTCGCGCTCTACCAAGTGAGCTACTCCCGCTCGGCTCGAAGGATCGATTTTACCCGGCCGGGCCTAGGCGGCCGCTCACGCCGCCAGCGGTGCCCTGCACGGCGTGAACCTGCGGCCCCACCGATCTCGCAGCGCATTTACGCGCAGAGCGGACTCGTGAAGGCGAGCGCGGTCCAGGCGACCTGACAAGACAGCGGCCCGGACCGCGGCGAGCGCGTCCGCTTCGTAGGACGGGTCGCCGTTGCTCAGCAGGATCATGTCGTTGCCGGCCGCCAGGGCCATAACCGTCGCTTCCGGCAGCGCCCATCGCGCTCCAATCCCGCCCATGCTCAGCGAGTCGGTCATGATCACGCCTCCGAAATTCAGCTGCGTTCGCAGCTTGCCGACCACCGGTGCCGAGAACATCGCCGGCATCCCCCCTCCGCCCAGGCCCGGCACGTAGACCGCGGTCGTCATCACCGCGTCGGCGCCCGCCGCGATGCCGGCTTGAAAGGCGGGCATCTGCACGCTCTCCCATCGCGCCTCCGACTCGGGGTCGGTCGGGATCGCCACGTGCGGGTCGCCAGCTGCGCCGCCCAGGCCCGGGAAGTGTTTCAGGGTCGCCCCCACCCCACCGTCGTGCATTCCGGAAACGGCGGCGCCCACAAGCGGCGCCACCACAGAAGGTGAAGATCCGAACGAGCGGTCGCCGATGACCATGTCGCGTGGGTTGGTCGCCACGTCGGCAACCGGCGCCAGGTTCAGGCCGACACCTGCAGAGCGCAGGCCCGCAGCCGACGTCCGCTCCAGGGCGCGCACGTGGTCCGCTCCGCCCTTCCCTGCCACCAGCTGAGAAGGCGGCGCGAAGCCCGCGCGAATCTGCGTCACGGCGCCGCCTTCCTCATCCGTCATCAACAGGATCGGGTGCTCCAGGCACGCGTTCGACGCGAGCGCGGTCAGGCGGTCGCTCCACGACCTCATGCCCTCAGGGCTCGAGCCGAAGTTGGTTCCGAAGAGCAGCACCCCGCCCACCTTGCCGTCCGTCAACAGCGACCGCATCACCGGGCCGATCTCGCCGCCTCGCGTCGAGACGACCAGCAGCGCGCCGATGTCCGCGTCGAGGTTCCACGCCTCTGGTGTTGGAGTTTCAACTGGAAGCGGTGAGATTGGCGCGCGAAGGGCGACCGTCACTCGCGTCGCGGGCGGCTGGCCGATCAGCACGAGGACGGCAAGCAGCGCCACGACCACGACAAGACCGAGCTGGGCTTCCCTCCTCCCTGGCCTCAAGCCGGGGCAAGTCTAGCGGCGGAGGCGGTACCTCAGGGCGAGCACCACCATGCCCACCCCCCACAGCAGCGCCATCAGCGGCAGGATGAACGTCCCGTTGAGGGCCGGCCACCCCACTCCCTCGAGAAAGCCGTAGCCGAACGTCGTCAGCGCCGTCGCCGCCATCGAGAACCCCAGGGCCTGGACCTGGATCCGCTTCTGCACCTCGTCCAGCCGCGACAGCGCGCGCACGAACAGCCAGATCACCAGTCCCGCGGGCACGATCGGGATCGCGGCCACGAAGTACTTCCAGCTCACGTCCGAGTTGGCCTCCACGACCGTCACCGATCCGACCAGCACCATCAGGAACGCCAGGATCGCGAAGGCGAACTGGATCTGGGTCTTGTAGGTGTTCCAGGTCGCCAGGGGCGCGAATCCCGCCGCTGGGGGCGGTGAGGCGAAGGCCACCGGCGTCGGCGCCTCGGTCCGGAGGAACGGCGACGCGGCGTGGGTGGACAGCGGGTCGATGGCGGACTCGGCCGGCGCCGCGGCCGCGTTGGGGTCGTCGCTCACAGACGGGGCATGGTACCGCGGCCAGCCCGGTATCTCAGTCGCCATAAACCTCTTCCCGATTCATCCGCCCTTCAGGAAGCGGAGATCACCCTCCTTACGCCCAACCAACCCTCTCCCCAACTGTTGGGGAGAGGGGTGGCGGGTATTACCACGTCACGGAAGTAACAACGAACGCTGGATGGCAGTTGGTCGCAGCCCCTCCGTCGGCTGCGCCGCCACCTCCCCATAAATGGGGAGGACAGAACTTCCCAGCTGGGGATACACCAATCAGGGTTGACGCTTAACAGGCTCCTGGATATAACTGCTTCCGGCCGCGGGGCCATCAGCAGTCCACAGTCGCGGTTTCGGGAGGAAGGTCAATGCGTCGAACGGTCCAGGTCGGTCTATCGCTGCTTGCCGTGCTCGCGCTTCTGCTCAGCGTCGGGGGCACCGCGTCGGCCCACCAGGCCGGCACGACATATTTGAAGGTGAAGGGCGCCCACTCGCCCAACAAGCCGCGCCAGAGCAGCAACCTCTTCTATCACGGCGGCGCGATCGAGCAGGCGGCAAAGGTCTACATCGTCTGGTGGGGAGACTGGGCTGGCAGCGGCGCGGCCCAGACGTACGTGAGCAACTTTTTCTCCGGCGTTGGCGGCAGCTCGTGGGCCAACTCGACGACCCAGTACTGCCAGGGCGTGGCCAGCGGGACCGTGCAGTGCGGAGGCGCCGGCATCCACCCCACCAACCCGGCCAACGAGCTGGGTGGGACATGGAACGACACGAGCGCAGTGCCGACCAGCCCGACCCAGAGCCAGATCGCGGCTGAGGCTTCGGCCGCGGCTACGCACTTCGGCGGCGTTAGGGCCAACTCGAACTACATGGTCTTCACGCCGTCCGGCCATTCGGAGAACGGCTTCGGCACCCAGTGGTGCGCCTATCACAGCTCGAGCGGCAACCTCTCCTACTCGTACATGCCGTACCAGCCCGACGCCGGCGCGTCGTGCGGCCAGAACTTCGTCAACTCGAACGGTGTCTTCGACGGGTTCTCGATCGTCGGCGGCCACGAGTACGGCGAGACGATCACCGACCCCTACCCCAACAGCGGATGGCTCGACGGCCGCGGCGCGGAGAACGGCGACAAGTGCGCCTGGATCGGCTCCGGTTCCGGCGCGGCGCAGAACATCCGGCTCAGCACGGGCAGCTTCCCCGTCCAGACCCTGTGGAGCAACGCCACATCTAGCTGCGTCATCTCCTACTAGTTCGCGTCAGCCCCATCCCCGCCTGCGGCGGTACTTCCCCGCAGGCGGGGAAGACCAGCTGATCCAGCCTGTTGCGGTACTTCCCTGCAGGCGGGGAAGACCAGCTGATCCAGCCTGTTGCGGTACTTCCCCGCAGGCGGGGAGGACCAGCTGACTCAGTCTGTTTCGGTGGGCTCGGTCCGCGCTTTTGAGGCGTGGCTGTTGCCGTGACCGTTGTTGGACTTGGGCTTCTTCGCCTGGTCTGTCTTGTCTGACTGGTCGCCCTGGTCAGCCGCTTCCTGCTGCTGCTCCTGGCTGGCGCTGGGTGACGTCTCCAGGCGGTGGACGACGACTCCACCGGCCAGGACGCCGAAGATGACCGCGGCGAGGACGATGAAAAGTCCCGTCGGGCCAAGCCGCGCAAAGAGGCGCCGGAGCGTGTTGCCCATCTGAAGGGCACAACAGACGGAAAGCCGGGTTCTTGCTTTAGACCTTGGTGGTGAACTTGTCGGCGTAGTTCGTGTCGCCCAGCTTTTTCAGCATCGCCAGGCCTTCCTCCGTCTCGGCCGCGTCGCCGTTGAGCAAGCCCCGCTCCGCCTTGCCCCGGCCCAGCTCCGGCACGGCGCCGACCCGCTCCCAGATCTCGATCGCCTTCGACATCTCGGATACGTCGTGGTGGGCGAGCGCCCGCGCACGCCGTGCCTGGGCTTCGACCAGCACGACGCGCGTGGCGACGGACTTCGCCAATGACTTGTCGAGGACGAACTGCGAAAGCGCCTCGCGGCGGTCACACGCCAGCGAGAGGCGGCGCTCCGCCGACTCCGGCGGCATGCCGCCATGGAGGTACGGGTCGTCGTCCGTGAACACGTTCTCGCCCTGGATGTAGGCCGCCAACACGTGGTTGTAATGGCCCGGCGGGAACCGGGCGAGAATCGACTCCATCGCGTCGGTCGCCGCGCCCGCAAGGCGCATGTCACCGCGCGCGCGACCGATGTCGAGGCCAACAACGAACCCTCTCAGCCCATAACCGGCTGCAAGGCTCCCGGCGTCATGCCAGGCCTCGACGCAGCGGTAGAACATCGCGGTCGCCTCAGTCCAGCGGCCGAGCGTGAACAGCGTCAGCGCGCGCCACGAATATTGATGGAGGGCGGGGTACGGCGCCTGGCCGGGCATCAAGCGGGCGACCATCGCCGCCGAATCCCGGTCCGCCGTTTCCAGGTCGCCCATCAGATAGGACATCCACGAGACGGTCGAGTGCGCATCGAGCCGCTCGTAGAGCCCGAGCCTGTCTTCGAACGCGATCCTCTGCATCGCGAGCTCGCGGGCTCGGGGGAAATCGCTGAGCGAGATCGCGGCCCCACTCATCGCGTCGAGGGCAAGGCTGGCGAGCTCGTCGTCATTCTGCTCGTGGGCGATCTCGAGGGCCTGCTTCGCGTTCTCCTCCGCCGCCGCGATGTCCTCGGCGGTGGGGATGCGCAGCGCCTGGATCCAGAAGGGATAGAAGGCGTCGGCGGCGAGGAAACGGCCGATGGCGCGGTGGTCCGTGGCGCGTTCCAGCAGCGCACGGCCGCGGGCGCGAAGGTCGGTCATCCATTGCTCTGACGGGCGGTCGCCGACCGAGCCCGACCATCGCGTCGACACCATGAGCATTCCCGCCAGCGCGCGCAGCCGGTCGTCGGCCGGCGCGCCTGCAGCCTCGTAGCCGTCCAGCGCGAGCCGGTACTCCTCGAGCCCGCTGTCCCCCGCCGTCAGGTCCCCGATGCGCTCGTGCATGCGCGGGCGCATCTCGGGTTCGACAAAATCGAACGTTGCGCGGAGGTGACGCACCGCTTCAGGCGTCGCGCCGGCCGCCACCGAGACGTCGGTGGCGCGGAGCAGCCACTGCGCTGCCTTGTCGCGGATCAGCATCGTCAGCTCGGAGCCGGGTTCGAGGGCCGTGTAGAGGACCGCCGCCTCGCGGTAGTGGAAGGCGAGGATCTCGGCCAGCGCCACCTCGCGCTGCCCCGCGTTCGACTCCACCCACCTCGCGGCCTCGGCGTGCAGCCGCGCGCGCTCGGAGCGCGGCAGAGTGCCGTACGCGACCTCCTGGATGAGGATGTGGCGGAAGGAGTAGCGGTCGCCCTCGGCGGGGCGGATCAGGTCGCGGTCGGCCAGGTTCTCGCAGACCTCGAGGACGTGCTGGTCGAGGCCCGGTTCCAGCGCTCCTACCCCGCTGGCCCTGAAGGCGCGACCGAACACGCTGCCGAGCTGCAGGACGCGCCGTTCCTGGACGGGCAGCAGGTCGAGCCTTGCCAGGACCGTGGCCTGGACCGTGTCAGGCAGCATCTCCAGCGAGCCGTGGTCGAGGTATGACCGCGCGAGCTCGCCCGCGTAGAACGGGTTGCCTTCGGAGCGCTCGGAGACGAGCTTGATCACGTCGGGCTCCACCGTGTCGAGCAGGCAGCGCACGAGGTCCGCGGTGGCGTTGCTGCCCAGAGGCTCGAGCGCGATGGCGAGGTGGTTGAGCCGGCCGCCACCCCAGTTGGGCCGCCGGTCGAGCAGCTCCGGGCGCGCGAGCACGATCATCAGCACCGCGGAGTCGCCGCGCGGCTGCATCACGAACTCGGCGAGGTCGAGGAGGCTGTCGCTGGACCAGTGCAGGTCCTCGAAGATGATGACGAGCGGGTTCAGCCTTGCAGTCGCTTCGAGCGCCGAGCGCCACGCGGCGAAAAGCAGGTCCTTGTCCGCGCCTTCGGTGCCCGCCTCGCCGATCGTCGCCGCGAGCAGCCGCGCGTCGCGGTCGGGGTCCTCGACTCCGATCCGCTTGAGCCAGATCCAGATCGCGTCGCGGACCTTGCCCGGCGGCGTGTCTTCATTCGTGTTGGTCAGCGTGAAGAGGACCTGGCGCATCGGCCAGTAAGTGAGCTGCTGGCCATAGGGCAGGCACTGCGCGGTCGCTACTGTCGCCTCTGGCGCCAGGCTGGGCAGCCAGTCGAGAAACTCCTCGACAAGGCGTGTCTTCCCCACGCCCGCGGGCGCGATGATGCTGACCATCGACGGACGCTTCTCGGTCACGGCGCGGCGCGCGACGAGCTGGAGCTGGGCGTAGTCGTTCTCCCGGCCGATGAGCGGCAGGCGTTCGCGTCTTGGAGTTTTCGTCTTGCGCGGACCGACCACCAGTCGCGCGGCGACGGGCGCGGACTTGCCGCGCGCCTTGACCTCCATCTCTTCGCCGAACTCGAAGTTGCTGGCGGCGCGGACGGTGCGGTCGCTGGCGAGGATCGCCCACGGCTCCGCGGCCTGCTGCAGCCGCGCGGCGACGTTGGTCGCGTCGCCGGTGATGAGGAAGTCGCCCGCGGATTGGTCGCGGCTGGCCACAACCTCGCCGGTGCTGACGCCGAAGCGGATCGCGATGCGGCCGTCGAGCAGCGGGTCGGCCTTGATGCGCTCGCGCATCGCTAGCGCGGCCGCCACGGCGCGGTCCGGGTCGTCGCCGTGCGCGGTGGGCAGGCCGAACACCGCCATCACCGCGTCGCCGATGAACTTCTCGACCGTGCCGCCGTGCTGCTCGACGGACTCGCGCGCGATCGCGTAGTAGCGGGCGAGCAGGCGGCGCATCTCCTCCGGGTCGAGCTCCTCACCAAGCGCGGTCGAGCCCGCCATGTCGGCGAAGAGGACGGTGACGATGCGTCGTTCCTCGGTGGAGACAGCCATAGGAAGAGTTAGCCTACCAACCCGGTTTGCGGTGAGCCTTACCTGCTTCGAAAGTTAGCGCGCCGTCCTCCCCATTCATGGGGAGGTGGGTCTTCCCCACGCAGTGGGGAAGTACCGCCGCTTGCGGCGGGGATGGGGCAGCCGACGGAGGGGCTCGAGGACTAGCCCACCAGCCCCGCTTCGTAGGCGAGGATCACGGCCTGCACCCGGTCGCGCAGGTCGAGCTTGTCCAGCAGATGGGCGACGTGGGTCTTCACCGTCGTCTCGCTGACGTGAAGGCGCTGGGCGATCTCAGCGTTGGTCAGCCCTTTCGCGACCTCTTTCAGGACTTCTTGCTCGCGCTCGGTCAGCGTCTCCAGCTCCTTTGATTTATGTGGGACCGGCTCTGGCCGCTTGGCGAACTCCTCGATCAGCCGCCTGGTGACCGACGGCGCGAGGAGCGCCTCGCCCGCCGCGACCACGCGAATGGCTTTGATCAGGTCCTCCGGCGGTGCGGCCTTGAGCAGGAACGCGGAGGCGCCGGCGGCGAGGGCGTCGAATACGTACTCGTCCAGCTCGAAGGTGGTGAGGATGACGACGCGCGTGATGCTTGCGACCTGGCGCGTGGCCTCGATGCCGTCGAGGCGCGGCATGCGGATGTCCATCAGCACGACGTCGGGCCGCTCCTTGCGCACGAGGTCGACCGCCTCCTGGCCATCCGCCGCCTCGCCCACGACCTGCAGGTCGGGCTGTGACTGCACGATCATGCGAAATCCCGTGCGCACCAGCTCCTGGTCGTCGGCGATCACGATTCGGATTGCTTTCACGCCCCTCTCCCTGCCCTCTCCCCTATGGGGCGAGGGGGAGTTTCGCGCGGACGGTGAATCCACCGAGCGATGAGGAACCCGAGCCCATCTCCCCACCGAAGAGCTCGACCCGCTCGCGCATTCCAATCAAGCCGTGGCCGGTCGACTCCGTCGAATTCGCGCCGGTCCCGTTGTCGCTGATCGTCAGCTGCAGCGCTTCAGGCTGGTAGTCGACGACCACCTGGACGCGGCTCGCGTTGGCGTGCTTAAGCACGTTGGTGATCGCCTCCTGGATGATCCGGTAGGCGGACAGGTCGACCGCCGCAGGCAGCGGCCGCTTCTCGCCGGTGACCTTGAGAGTCGCCTCGAGGCCGGCATCACGCGCAGGCTTGAGCAGCGCGTCGGCCTCGTCGAGCGTGGGCTGGGGGGCCAGCGGCGCGCCCGGGCTCTTGCGCAGCACGCCGAGCAAGCGGTTGAGCTCGGAAAGGGTCGCCCGCGCACCTTCCTCGATCGACTGCAGCGCCTCCTGGCTCGAGCTGCCCGACACCCGTGCGGCGCCGGCCTGGATCGCCATCGCGCTGACGTTGTGCGCCACGACGTCGTGCAGCTCGCGCGCGATGCGAAGACGTTCCTCTTCGGCCGCCTCCTCTCGCTCCTGCTGGTGGCGCGCGACGATGTCGGCGAAGAACACGCGGCGCGAGCGGACGTAGTCGCCGATAACCCACGCGATCAACGCGACCGCTCCCGGTGGAAGGAGCACGCGTGCGGTCCCGAAACCATTGAGAAACAGCAGCACCACCGCGCAGATCACCAGGACGATCGCGGCGGCGACCACCACGAGGCGAGCACTGCCTCGGCCGTAGACCGAAACCGCGTAGACCGCGAATGCGAGGGCGGGGCTCGACGGCTCCCTTTCCGGAGCGATGGCGAACGACACGATCACCGTGATGATGACCACCAGCAGCACCCCTACCGGTTGGGTGCGTCGCCAGAAAAGCACGGACGCCTGCACCAGCACGAGGAGCAGCGTGGCAACGATGACTGAGCTCCGATAGAAAGTGCCGAGAAGGCTGAGCGCGCCGCCGGTGAAAGTGAAGACGACGATCACGGCGTCGATGAGCCGCGGCCGGCCCATGATCCAGGACCACGGCCGGCCGCGCACGGGTTGTCGAGGTTGGTTGGAAACTATGTGACGTCCCTCAGCCTGAGCAGTCCGGCCGCGACGATCGCCAGGCCGATTCCATACGCCGCGAGCACAAGCACAGCGTGTTCGGCGCTGATTGCCGGAGCGGTAGCGGGTCCGAACGCGGATGACGTGAAGCTCTGCGTCAGCGCCGTGGCGTTCTGATTGACGAACTGCTCGGTGACGTTCTTGAACTGGCCGTTGTTGATGAGGTCGATGATTCGCACGGCGATTATCTCCACCGCCAGGACGTAGGTCAGGCCGATGCCCAGGGCGGCCGCGGGCTGCCGGATGAGCACGCCGAGCGCGAGCCCGATGCTCCCGTTGACGAACAGGACGAGCCAGATCGCGCCGATGCCCTTGGCCAGGTCGACGGCCGCCGGACCCGCGATGGCGTGGCCCTGAAAGAAGGCCACCACCACGCTGCTGGCCGCGCCGACGCCGAACAACACGACGGTCATGATGAGCATCCAGAATCCGAACACGACCACGCGCCCTGCCCACACTGTCAGGCGTCCGGGCCCCTGCGTGAACATCGTTTTTATGGTGCCCCAGCCGAACTCCGAGCCGGCGAAGAGGGCGCCCACAACGATCGCCATGGCGGCGCCGATGGGAAATGCCGCGCCCATGACGTTGTTGACGAACTGGTCGGGGTAGAGGGTCGCGAGGTTCACGACCGCGCGGTCGCCGCCCCGCGTCGAGAGTGGGTGAAGCGCCAGGTACCAGTCGACGGCGTAGACCAGGATTGTGATTCCGGCCATCACGCCGGCCGCGATGAGAAACGCCGGCCGCAGTCGACTCTTACGCCATTCAGCTTTGATGGTTGCGATCATGACCCTTGCTTTTCTCCTGTGAGTTTGAAGAAGACTTCCTCCAGCGATCTCTCGAACGGACGCAGCTCGCTCACGCCGATGCCGGCGTTCATGAGCTGGCGGTTGATCTCGGCGCTGTTCTCGGGCTTGGTCTTGAGGCGGATCGCGCCGTCCTGACGGCTGATCGCCTCGGCTCCGAACATCCGGGTCAAGAAGTCCTGCGCCTGCTCGATTGGCTGCGCGCGGACGAGCACTCCCTCTTCGCCTAGCAGCTCCTGCACGGTCGACTGCGTGACGAGGTGGCCGTTGTTGATCACGCCGACTCGGTCGCAAATCGCCTCGACCTCACCCAGCAGGTGACTCGAGAGCAGCACCGTGCGGTCGCCCTGGCCGATGTCCTTGATGAGCTTGCGCATCTCGGCCATGCCCTGCGGGTCGAGGCCGTTGGTGGGCTCGTCGAGGATGAGCAGGTCGGGGTCCTTGAGCAGCGCGGCGGCGACGCCGAGCCGCTGCTTCATGCCGGTCGAGTAGGTGCCGAACTTGCGCCCGGCGCGCGAGCTGAGCTCGACGATGTCGAGGACCTCGTCGACGCGCTTCTGCTTGACGCTCGCCAGGTCGGCGACGACCCTGAGGTTCTCGCGCCCGCTCAGGTACGGGTAGAAGCCGGGCGACTCGATGAGCGAGCCGATCCTGGCCAGCCCTGCGGGCGAGCCGGGCGCGTGGCCGGCGACGGTTGCCGTGCCCGAGGTCGGCCCGATCAGGCCGACGAGCATGCGCAGGGTCGTGGTCTTCCCAGCCCCGTTGGGGCCGAGAAAGCCGTAGACCTCTCCACGCCGCACGCTCATGTCAACGGAGTCGACGGCGAGGACTCCGCTGCCATATCGTTTGGTGAGACTGTGGGTCTCGACGATCGTGGTGTTTTCCATGAGGACCACGGTATGTCTGGCGAGGCGCCGCGTCGTCAGCCCCAGGATCGATCTTTCACCTCATCCTCAAGGAGGACTGCGATTGGACGAAGCCGGAATCACCCGCTACATCGAGACGACGTTCGCCGGGGTTGACGTCGTCGTGGCGTCAAAGGAGAACGGCGCGCCTGAAGTTGCCTGGGGCGATTCCTTCTTCATTTACGACCCGGATCGCAACCTGCCCGAGCCAAAGCGATTTCCGTTCGCGACGATCGTCACGCAGGACTACGGGGAGTTCGACAATGCCTCAAACCTGAATCGTCCTGGAGTGTTTCGTCTGAATATCGGAGTCAGCAAGGAGACGTTCGCGACGCTCTTCGGCGCGGAGGGCGAGTATGACTTCACGCAGCTCGATCGCCTCATGCCCCACCCGGTGTACGGGCCGAACCATTTTGTGTGCGTCCTGAACCCAAGTGACTCGACGTTTCAATCGATCACGCCCCTGCTCAAAGAGGCGTTCGAGATCGCCGTGGGCCGGATCAAGAGGCGGGACTCAAAAACCATTCCGCCTCGCTGACGCCAACGAAGCCAGATTAATGCGCCGCAGAAGCGCCGTTGGATACAACGAGGCGGAATTTGGGTTGAGAATGGCGGGGCTAGGTCCGGACAGCCTGCGGAGGGCTTGCTGACCGGTAACGTTCACGCAGTGCGCGCGGCGCGCGGACGAGATGCAAGTGCCAGCATCGAGAGCCAGGTCCAGCCGCCGATGATCGCGATCCGCTGCAGGAAACCCGTGGGTGCGTTCGGCCAGAGGCCGCGCTCGTCCAGTGTCGACACAGTCGTGCTGGCGATGAACATCACGACGAGCAGGATCCCGACTCCGACCGAGTAGAGCATCCAGCGGCGCGAGCCGGGTTCGCTCGCGAAGTGCCACGCCATCACGAATGCCGCGGCCGGCAGGAGGCTGAAGGCGGCGAGACCCGCGAGACCGTGGATCATCCCGTGCACGGTGTGCACCACCGGCGCGCCCACGGGATAGCCGAGCGCAGGGTCGGTGGCGAAGACACCGGCGACCAGGAGAGCCATGCCGAACAACCCGATCAACACCGGCCCGCCGACCGAGCCACGACTGCCCTTTAGCGACTCCCGCAGCGCGACGGCGAAGGTGATCACAAGGGTCCCGCAGACCAGGAAGTTGGCCACCTGCATCCAGCCGCCGTCGCCGGTGGCCAGCTGGCTGACGTAATGCCGCCACGCGCTGTAGCCCGGTCGCGTGAGACCTTCGCCCAGGAAAACGGCGACGAAGAGAAGTGGTCCCACGATCCCTGCGTAGAGGAGCTTTTTCATGCCCGCAAACTTAGTTTTCGCGAGCCAATCGGTCTTCAGCCCTGAGATCGATTTTTCACGTCATCCTCGCGGATGAGCTGGTTTCGCGCTAGCTGATGATGCCGTGTCGCGCGTTCCAGCGACGAGCGCCCTGGTACGCGTCGATCAGTCCCCAGACAAACATGGCGATGCCGAGCGGAACACCGACGATCAAACCGATCACCGTGATGTCGAGGGCGATCGCAAGCAGCCACAGCAGCAAGATCGTGAGGCCGATTCCCGTGTCACCGTTGACCAATGAGCCGACACCGGGGATGAAGAAGCTCACTATCAAACTGACAGCCGGGTTCTTCGGCGCCACTGCGTAGCCGCCAGTCGTTGGATACGCCATCGGCGGGTAAGGCTGAGGAACCGGCGCTGAGTAGACGACGGGCAAGTTGGGTGATTCCGCGGGGTTGGGAATCCACGCCACGCCGTTCCACACCCAGTGACCGTCCGGCGATACGCGCATGCCAACCGGACTCGCCGGGAGCCGTGGCTGTTCGCCCACCCTGGCGGCATTCTAGGTTCAATTCAGGCGCAACGGCGGAGCTGGGCTTAAATCGTGGTCGGGCCGAGCAGCACTGGCCAGGCCACGACCGCCAGCCCGCCGGCGATGCAGGCCGCACCCACGATTCGAGGCAGGAGCTCGCCGCGGCGCACGTTCTTCTCGATGAAGAAGATCGCGGCGAAGACAGCCATCCACGCGATGTTCATCAGCCCCAGCACCGCGAGGACCGCCATCAGCGCCCAGCAGCAGCCGAGGCAGTAGAGGCCGTGTGAAGCACCCGCGCGAACAGCCGCGAGCGCCCCTCCGCCGAAGTTGTGGTTGATGACGAACCCCAGGGGCGACCGGCACGCGCGGAGGCACGCGTCCTTCAGTGGCGTGAACTGATAGATCCCCGCGACGATGATCACCACGCCGCCCACGCGCGGCAGCCACGATGGCGGAGTCATCCACACCTGGTTCAGGGCTTGCAGCACGCCCAGAGGGACGAGGCCGGCCGCCGTCCAGACCATCAGGTAGCCGATCACGAATGCGCCGGTGGGCAGTACGCCTTCACCGCGTGCGCGTGTCACCGATGCGAAGGCGAGCGTCATCGGCGCGACGGACGGAAACATCATCGCGACCATCATCACGAGCCACGTGATGAGGAACAGCCCGGCGCCCATCATGGCGATCCCGCCCATCCCCATCGACCGCGCCTGGTTGATGGTGATGAGCCAGGCCGCCGCCGCACAAACCAGCAGAACCGCGACGATCGCGGTGCTCAACGGCCTGGGCAGTCGCGCGACCTGCTGCACGATTCGGCTCAGGCAGACCAGCGGTAGGGCGCAGAGAACGCGCTCTTGCCGCTGTTGTGGAACTCCATGCCGAAGGCTTTGATGCGGGACTCCGTGGGCCGGGCGATCGTGAGAGTCGTGTTCGAGGGATGGAACACGTTCACGAGCTGGGTCGGCCCGGGAAGGCCCTCGGCCGTGTAGTCCTCGACCTCGACCGAGATGTCGTGGCCCACCTTGACCTGGTGCCGGTGTCCATTGTCGTGGTACTCGATCGGGTGCTGCTCGATGCCGAGCACTTCGCCGATCAGCGGCGCGAGGCTCGCCATAGGGCCACCCATCTGGCCTGAGAACACGCCGGCCAGCTTGTCCGTCTGCTCCTTCGATGCCTTGTCGTCGATGATCAGGCCGACGCGCCAGTTGCCGTCCATCATCTTCCCGGGCGCGTCAGCCACGACCGAGACGCTGTGCCCGCTGACGTCCACGCCGTCGATCTCGCCCCGATCGATGTGGTAGTTGAGGATGACCTGACAGCGGTCCTGGGTCGCCGGCGAGGCAAAGCTCGTGACCGAGCAGGGACAGGCGAAGTCGCAGTTGCAGTTCTCGAAATAGGTCCCCTCGATGGTCCAGCTCATGGACACGCCTCCCACATGTGCTTCCGGGAACCCGGAGAGCGTACTACGATCCCTGACGTGAGCCCGGCGCCGCGCGGACCGATGAAGATGCCGAGGCCCAGCGAGGAGGCGAAGGCCGCCTTCGCGAGGGTCGTGCCGGACGCTCCCGGGGTCACCCTGAAGCCGATGTTCGGCCAGCTGTCCGCGTTCGTGAACGGCAATATGTTCTGCGGCATCTTCGGCGAGGAGCTGATGGTGCGCCTGCCCGAGGACGAGATCGCGAAGGTCAAAAAGCAGGGCGGCCGGGACTTCGAGCCGATGGCCGGGCACAAGATGGGCGGCTACGTCGTGGTCCCAGGAGACTGGCGGGCCAAACCGCCAAGCGCCCTGATCAAGCGAGCCCTCGAAGAGACACGCAAGATGCCGGCGAAGACCCCTAAAAAGAAGTAGCGCTCGATCCAAAAAAGGCCCGTTATGCGCTAAACGGGCGGTTCAACTCGAGCTGATACGACCCTTCTGTGCAAAAGGGGCGTAATCCGGGGCTAGCGGCGCTTTCCCTTTTGCGGGGTGGGCTCGGGTTCCGCGGGCGCCGCCGCCGGCACCTGCGGCGCCGGCTCCACGGCATGCGGGCCCATTGAGACTCGGCCGCTGAACGTTGCGCCGTCCTCAACCGTCAGCCGCGCCACGCGCACGTCGCTGGCGATCAGCGACCCCTCGCTCCCAACCACAAGCCGGTTGTAGGCCGTCACCTGCCCATTGACCTTGCCGCCCCCGGCGATCTCGATGTCACCCGTCGCCTCGAGCGCGCCCTCGACAGTTCCTGCGACGCGCAGGTCGCCCTCGATGAAAAGCTGTCCGACAAGACGATCTTTCGGACCGAGGACTACTGAGTTGCGCTGCCCGTTGGAGACGTGTTCCTCGGGAACCGGGGTCGGAAGCCTACTGGCCGGGCGCCTGGTGCTCAAACTCTCCCATCCGAACATGCCCGTTAAGCGTCGCGCCATCGTCGATCTGCAAGCGCTTGACGACAACGTCACCGCTGAGCCGCGCGTTCTTGCCGAGGGTCAGCTTGTCACGCGCCGTGACCGCGCCTTCGACCGCGCCCTTCAGCGAAACGTTGGATCCTTCGAGCAGCGCTTTGACGTTGGCGCCATTCGCGACGTCGATGTTGCCCGTGACCCGGACCTCACCCTCGACACGCCCGTCGGCGTGGATCGAGCCGTCGTAGATGAGCTTGCCTTCCAGGATGTCCCCTGGACCCATCTGAAACTGCTTGCGCCCGTCGCGCTTGACTTCACCGTTTTCAGTAGCGCCTTCGGCTACCGCTTCCTGGACGTCCATGCGTTACCCCCGACTTGGATTTTTCCGGAATCAGGCGCTAAAGGTAATCCAAGGCGGCTGCGATTCAACGATGAGTTGGTATAGATCTCGCCAGGCAACTATGTCTTGCCTACTCGCACCGATTCGATCGCACGTTGGAATCCCGCGAGGGAGCGCTCGACCATCGAATCGCTTGCGGTCAGCGAGATGCGGAACCACCCGGACATTTCGAACATCCGGCCCGGAAGCACGAACACGTCCTCCTCGGCCAGCCGGTGCGTGAAGGCGAGGTCGTCGGCGATCGGAGACCGCACCATCACGTAAAACGTGCCCTCGGGCGTGACCGCCTCGTAGCCCATCTCGGTCAGCGCGCCGACCATCTGGTCGCGGCGCCGCTGCAGCGCAGCGACGTCGATGCTCGCCTGCTCGAGGTCCCCCATCGCGTACTGCATCAGCGCGTTGGGAAACGCGTAGCCGACCGCGAGCTGAGCGACGAACACAGCCTCGCGCAGCTCCTCGCGGTCGGGCATCGACGGCGACATCGCGATGTAACCGATGCGCTGGCCGGGCGCGACAAGCGTCTTGCCGTACGTGTAGATGAGGAACGAGCGGTCGTAGTACTCGAGCGGGGAATGAAACTCGCGGCCGTCATACAGGACCCGGCTGTACGACTCGTCGGAGATGAGATAGATCGGCCGGTGCGCGACCTCGAGGACGTTGGCGAGTCGCTCGAGCTCGTCCGGCGTGAAGACCCGGCCGCTCGGGTTGTGCGGCGAGTTGACGATGATCGCGCGCGTCTGCGGCGTGATGTGCCACTCGATTGCGTCGACCGGCAGCTCGAACTGCGGCGGCGTGAAATCGACTCGCACGGGCTTGGCGCCGCACGAAAGAATCATCGGGACGTAGAAGAACCACGGCGGCGAGAGGTAGATCACCTCGTCGCCGGGATCGAGCACCGCACGCAGCGTCGAAGCGAGCGCGCCGAATGCTCCGGTCGTCATCGAGATGTCCTTCGGGTCGAAGTCGATCCCGACCCGGCCGCGCAGCGACTCGACGGCGACCTTGATCGCCCGCGGGTCGCTGAACTTGTACGCGAACCAGTCCTTGTCCTGGGGCGCGGCCCACTTCGTCAGCGCCCGCTGGATCTCTGGCAGCGGCATCTCCTGCGGGTTGCCGAACCGGAAGTCGCACGCCTCCGGGAGCATCACGCGACCCGCGTATGTCTCGTCGCCGACCTGCGACAGCACAGGCTCGAGATACTCGATCATCGCCCTGACCGCCGACGAAAAAGCGCTCACACGAACTCCCCCAGCAGGCCCCCGTCCGTCAGCCCCGGCGTCCGAGACGAGACGGTGATGTATGGCTCGTGGCCGTAGCCGCGCTGCATGAGCTGGGGATGGTCGCGGATCGCGATCCGCCAGTCCTCGAGCTGGCTGCGGTGGCAGTCGATCGCCCGCAGCTTCATCATCACCTCGTCGGCGTCAAGCTCGATCACCACGTCGACCTGGTCCTGCGCCTGCAGCGGCAGCGAGTGGTTGTTGCCGGTCAGGTGCATCGCCTCGCCATAGAACTCGACCACCGACTGGTCGAACGCGATGTGGTACAGAGCGGGGCGGTCACCCTCCGTCATCGCGGCCACCGCCGCGTCCGTGCATGCGCCCATCGCGATGTGGTCGGGATGACCGTACCCGCCGTCCGGCCCCCACCCCACCACCGCGCGAGGCCGCAGCCTGGAGATCTGCTCCCAGATGCGCTGCGTGATCTGCTGCTGGTCCGACTGCGGCACGCCGCCGTCAGGGTAGTCCCACAGCTCCACGCCGCTGATTGCGAGCGCGGCCGCCGCCTCCTCCAGCTCCTTGGCCCGGATCTCCGCGAGATCCTCCTTCTTCGCGCCGGGAGGTTTTCCCATCCATCCCGCCTCGCCGTACGTGGCGCAGATCAGATGGGTCGCGATGCCGTTTCGTGTGTGGCGGAGGACGATGCCCCCGGTGCCCATGGATTCGTCGTCGGGATGGGCCATCACGACGAGCAGGCCGCCCTTTTGTTCTTCCATTGACGGACTAGTGTCCCGTACTGGAAGCCCGCGGTGTATTCGCGGCATCGGCGGCCGGAGCCAAGGAGACGACGAGCACGCGAGGGAGCGCATCGTAGATGCGTGACCGAGCGCGCGCAGGAGTCGACGCAGGCTTCAGCGCCGCAGGCGCCCGGCCGCCTAGGCCGCGAAGACACAAGGGATTTCCGGTACGGGACACTCAGGGTATGCGGTCTTCCATCTCCCACGCGTGGTCGAGCGCGTGCCACGCGATCCGCCGCGCCGCGTACGTGACCGGCCACCTGCCCTCGCTTTCTGGGTTGCGCAGACGCTGCTGCAGAGCCTTCCGGTCGGGCTGCTTCAAGCGCAAGCCAATCCCCTTTCCGTATTCGAGCTCGGCGTCGATCACGTGCTGGTACATCTTGTCGCGGTCCCTGCCGCCGCCGCGAGGCCCCTTGCGCAGCGCGCTCGGCGCCTTCGCGCGCACCTGGTCGAGATATTTCCAGGCCGCGTCGACCAGCGCCAACATGCGCTCGGTCTGCTTCGGCGTCAGCTTCTTCGTCTCCTCTCTCGCCGGAATTCCCGGCGCGCCGAAGTCGGTGGTGGCGTTGCCCTTGAGCCGCTCCACGACATCGAAGGTCGGCGCCGATTGGGAGAAATCGACGCCCGCGAGCTTGGCGACCTTCGCGTATCGCGGCGCGTAGGCGGCAAGGTTCGCGAGCGCGGCCGGCTCGTCCTTGCCGGAGCGGGACCACCCGGGAAAGTCGGCGGCACTGGCGAAAGCTCGCTTGCCGCCGACCTCGACGTAGACCCGAGTACGTCCGCTCACACGGCCGAGATTAACGCTCCCCCGGTCAGGTCTTCTCGGCTGCCTCCCGGGCTGCCGATTCCGTGGCCTCGTGGGCCGCGGTCTCGTTCGACGGGCCGCTGCCCGGACCGCCCAAGTGGGCCGTGCCGTTGTTCTCGGCCGTTTCCTGTGCGGCGGTCTCACCCGTCTCGTGAGTCGCGGCCTCGTTGGAGGTCGGGCTCGGCGAGGCGGCGGCAAGTGCGGCGCTGGCCGGGGTGACCGTCGAACGCGCCAGGACGGTCGCGCCGAGGACACCACCAAAGACCATCGCCGCGGCGACGACGGACGCAAATAGAAGGACGCGGGTCTTATCCATGGCTCGCATCATCTGGGCCGAACCTCAAAACGAGCTTGGATTCCGGTGTGAGTTTCGAGGCGGCACTATCTTTAGGCCCAACGTGAAGGTCATCGAGCCCGCGACCGAGAAGGTGTTGGCCGAGGTTCCCGAGGCCTCGGTCGAGGACGCCGACCGGGCGGTCGCCAGGGCCAGAGCGGCATTCCCCTCCTGGCGCGCCGTGACACCACACGACCGCGGCGCGCTGCTCCGGCGGTTCGCCATCGCGGTGGCGGACAGCGCGGAGAAGCTGGCCCAGCTCGAGGCTCGCAACGTGGGCAAACCGATCAGCGACGCGCGCGGCGAGGTCGGCATGGTCGTCGACGTCTTCAACTACTACGCGGGCGCGCCGGAGCGGCTGCTGGGCAACACGATCCCGGTCGCCGGCGGCGTCGACATGACCTTTCGCGAGCCGCTCGGCGTGGTCGGGCTCATCGTGCCGTGGAACTTCCCCATCGCGATCACGTCGTGGAAGCTCGGCCCGGCCCTGGCGGCGGGCAACACGATCGTCCTCAAGCCGGCGGCGCTGACGCCGTTGACCGCGCTCGAGCTGGAGCGCCTTGCGCTGGAGGCGGGCATCCCCGAGGGCGTGTTCAACGTCGTCGTGGGCGCGGGCCGCACCGTGGGCGAAAGGCTCGTCCAGCACCCAGACGTGGCGAAGATCGCGTTCACAGGATCGACCGACGTCGGGAAGAGGATCGGCGCCCTGGCCGCGCAAGGGATCAAGCGCGTGACGCTGGAGCTGGGCGGCAAGTCGGCCAACATCGTGTTCGCCGACGCGGACATCGAGAAGGCCGCCGCCTCGGCGCCGGGGGCCGTCTTCGGCAACGCGGGGCAGGACTGCTGCGCCCGCTCGCGGATCCTGGTCGAGCGCTCGGCCGTCGACCGCTTCATGCAGGCGCTGGAGAAAGCGATCAAGTCTTTGCGCGTGGGCGACCCGCTCGATGACAAGACCGAGATGGGGCCGCTCATCTCCGCCGACCAGCGCGCGAAAGTCGCCACATATGTAGAGGACGGGGCAAAGGTCGCGATCCGCGGCAGCGCGCCCGCCGGTCCAGGGTTCTGGTTTCCGCCTACTGTCCTGTCGCCGGTCGCGCCGGGCGACCGGGCGGCGAGGGAGGAGATCTTCGGTCCCATCGCCGCCGTCATCCCCTTCGATGACGAGGCGGACGCGATCCGAATCGCCAACGACTCGATCTACGGGCTGTCAGGTTCGGTCTGGACATCGAACGCTGGGCGTGCGATGCGCGTCGCCCGCGCGCTCGAGACTGGCACCATCTCGATCAACTCCAACACCTCGGTGCGTGTGACCACGCCGTTCGGCGGTTTCAAGCAGTCGGGCATCGGCCGCGAGCTGGGCCCGAACGCGCTCGAGCACTACACCGAGCTGAAGAACGTGTTCCTGTCTACGTCCTAGCGCCCTGGACGACGAGCTCGAAAACCTGCTTCACGTCGCGCCCGCCGAACAGTCGGACTGAGCCCAGGCGCTCCAGGTCGAGGTCGAGCCGGAGACCCATTCCGGTCGGAACGACTGAGGCGCGATACGTTCCCTTCTTCCAGCGACCGATCTCGAACAGGCTCGAAAAGCTCGGCTTGCCGAAGAGCCGGATGTCGGCCGCGGTGATCGCCAGGTAGAGGGTCGACGGCGGCAGCGGGTCCGTGGCCCGGCGCGAGAGCAGAGGCCCGAGCCAGCCCAGAGCCAGCGACAGCACAACCCAGTTGTAGCCCTTGGGCCGGACGCTGGCCGCGCCGAGGATGGCCTCGCTGAACAGGACCGACCGTAGCTGCTTCACGACCGTCTGATGCCCGATCGCTGGCGGCCGCGGGACGTCCATTGCCGGAGAGCCTATCCGGCCGGCTCAGCGATTTCGCCTCGTTGTATCCACCGGCGTGTACGCAGCGCGATTATTTCGCTCCGTTGGCGCCATCGAGGCGAGATCGGAGCCAGCAGGCGCCCAACTTGACCCCGTTCGAGACCTCCAATACGATTTCGGTCAAAGACCCCAGGTTTTCGTGGCTGCAAATTCTGGGGCAATTTGGGGGGTGGCTTATGTCTGCTTCGGCTCGCTTGTGTCTCCTGGGGGCTGCGCTGCTCGTGTTGCTCACGATCGGGGATGGCAGCGTCGGTCTCGCGGCTTCGGGCCCCACGTTCGGCACCCCGGTTCGCCTGCCCACCTTCAAGTCATGTGGCGGCTATGAACCCGGGATCTCGCTCGACAAGTACGGCAACATCTTCGTCACGGCGCACAAGCAGAACCACTGCGACGCCGTGGCGCTCGACCCGAGCGCGCCGCTAGGAGTTCGCGCGCAGTCCTGGATGTGGACCTCGAGTGACGGCGTGAACTGGAACGACATGCCGGGCCTCAACAACCTGCTCGCCGACCCGGCGACGCTGGACGTGGGCGACGAGGGCGACATCGCGCTCGACGACGCCAACCACTTCTACTTCGTCGACACCAAAGTCGTGGACGACAGCTTCACCCGCTGGACGGTCAGCGGGCTCGGCACGTCGAACATGGTCCAGGACATCCACCGGCCAGTCATCCCGTCGCTGATGCCAATCGACGACCGGCCCTGGGTCACGGCGCACGGCGCCACCACGGTGATGTACGCAGGCAACGAGGGCGACAAGGACAGCTACAACGTGGGATCCGTCGCGAACGGATGCACAGGACCGGTCACGCCGCCGGCTCCTGGTCAGCCAGCGAGCGGTGGCCGTTACACCGTTTTCATGTCGGGCGACGCCGGCGCCACGTTCGACCCCGTCGGCTGCACGCTCCCGGACAGCGGATGGTGCCGCCCGGCGGCGGACCACACGGTCGGGTCGCCATACCTTTATATGGTCTGCACCAACGACTCCGGCGCTGATGACAACGTCAACAGCGAGGGCACGCCCGGCTACACGGTCGGCACGCTGTGGTCATACGTGTCCGCCGACAACGGGAAGAGCTGGAAGCGCTTCAAGATCGACAACTACAACTCCAACTTCGCCTCCTCGACCGGCGACATCACGTGGCCCTCGGTCAAGGTGGCCGGCAACGGCAACGTCTATGCGCTCTTCGCCAACCCGGTCAGCGCCGGCGGGGTCAAGACAGGGACCACGCTCAACCTTTACCGCTCCACCAACCACGGAGCGACCTGGCAGAGGCAGAACGTCACGCCGCCGAAAGCCGGCCTGATCCGCTACAGCTGGATGGACATCGCGGGCAACGGGCAAACCGTCGGCGTTGGCTACTTCACCCACGCGACCGTCAATGGCAACTGGCACGTCTTCGCCGGCACATCGCCCGGCTTTGGCAGCACCGTGCACTACAGCCTTGTCGACCCGGTGGAGATCGCGCCCGCAGGCGACTTCGTCTTTGGCGATTTCTTCGAGGTTGGCTTCGACCCTAACGGCCGCCTCGACGTCGTGTACACGCGGTGCGTCGACCTCATTCCGGGGAACGACACAACCGATTGTCTTAACTCCGACATCTACTTCGCCCGCACGATCTAGCTGAACCTGCGTGGGGCGGCCCGGAAAGCTGGGCCGCCCTACTTTGTCAGCAGCGGCCGGAGATCGTCCAGGCGGTCGAAGAGCTGCCAGACGTAGCGCGAGGTTCCGAGCTCCCGATGGCGGTGCAGGTCCGTCAGCGCCGGATCGGACACGTAGCCGTCGAAGGCTTCGCGCGAGCTCCACTCGACGAGGATCAGGACCTCGCGGCCCTCGACGTCGCCCGCGACGCTGTCCACCAGGCGCCCGAGCGCGACGACGCGCCCTCCGTGCCTCTCCACTTCCTGCACCGAGCGGCGCGAGTAGGCGAGGTACTCATCACGATCGGAGATGTCGAAGAGGTTGAGGGCGCAAACGGGACCGCTCACGTCACGAGATTATCGGAGGCTGAAATTTCGTGCGTTTTGCGCAACGCGCACGTATCGCGCTGGATTTTCGGTACGTCTTGCGCAAGATGCACCTCCGCTTCGGCGACGCGATTGGAGCGGGCGATGGGAATCGAACCCACGTGACCAGCTTGGAAGGCTGGCGCACTACCATTGTGCTACGCCCGCTTTCGCGTGAAGTCGCGGCCGCGCTCGGAGCAGGGCCAGCGATTAGAGTACCTAGACTTCTAGCAGGCCCCGTCGTCTAGTGGCCTAGGACGCGGCCCTTTCAAGGCTGAGATCGCGGGTTCGAATCCCGCCGGGGCTACCACTCGTAGATGACTAGATGGCGATGCTCGAAGCGTGCTCGGCGAGGTAGTCGGCCGTCTACTTGGCGGCCGCCGCCGACTCCACCATCGCCTCGAATGCGGCTTCGCGGCTGATCATGGGGGCGTAGCCGAGCTCCGCGCGCGCTTTACGGTCGGAGACCACGAACGGGCCGCCGGTCAGCTTGACCAGCTCTCGGTTCACCGGCGGTGAGCCAGGACGGTGGAACACCTTCCAGGCCGCCTCGGCCAGCGAGGCCATCGTCCATGCAACTCCGTACGGAATGCTTCGGTCCGGAGTCTCGAGGCCCTGCGTTCGCAACAGGCGTCCGAAGAAGTCGCGGGTACGAATTGTGCCTTCGTCGAACACGAAATATGCCTCACCGCCAACGCCCTTCTGCAGCGCGAGAAGGATGCCCCTGACTGTGTTATCGACGTGGGAGGTCACGATCGAGTGCTTGCCGCCGTCGATCAACATCATCTTTCCTGCGCGCGTCGCCTCCGCGATGGACTTTGTGAACACATCGTCCGTGCCGCCCCAGATCACTCCCGGCCGTACCACGCAGGTGGCAAACTCGGGTTTGCTGGCAGCGCGCACGGCGTGATCGGCGATGGTCTTGGACCGGAAGTAGGGCGAGTACGGAAGTTCCTGGAGGGGCCAGGACTCGTCGGCATCCTGTACCGGCTTGCCGCCGACTAGGCACCCGGCCGCGCCGACGTAAACGAAGCGCAGCACCCCCGCCGATTCGGCTGCTGCGAGCATCTTCTGCGTGCCGGCGATGTTGTCGCGCTCGTACGCGGCATGGCCGCCACCCTCGCGGAACCGCCCCGCCGAATGCACGATCATCTCGCACCCGCGCAGTTGCCCAGTCAGCACAGCTGACGAGTCGGTGAGGTCGCATCTGACGGCAGCTGCACCCAACCGTTCAACCGTCGCCGCTGACTCGTCGGAGCGGGCCATCGCTCTCACTCGATAGCCCGCTGATGTGAGAGCCGGGATCAGTCTGCGCCCGAGGAATCCCGAGCCACCAGTCACGAACACTGTTTGCACGACGCTTGTCGTCGTCGGAGCGGTGTAAATCATCTCACGGCCTCGGGATGCGCTGCGGCCTGCGCCCATCGGCCGTCACAACTTCCGAGATGAGCTCTGGGTGGTAGTCAATCCCGTACTTGGCGTGTAGGCGGCCGATCGCGGCCTCGCGCTCACTGTCGCCGAGATTGGTTGCAGCGAACAGCTCCCCGAGTGCGTCGTAGTAGGGCTCCAGCAGGCCCGGTGTGTGAATTTCGAGTACGCGTGTGGGTTCGTTGGTGTGGTTCCACATCGAATGATGTACACCCCTAGGCTTGATGACCAATGCACCGGCGACCGCTGTCGACACCCGACCCCCAATGTCGATTGTCAGCTCACCCGCAAGGAGGACGGTGACCTCGTCCTCGCGCGTGTGGGTGTGCGGCGGAATGAACATGCCAGGAAAGAAGGTCCCCTCGAAGATGAACAGGCGGCCGTCGAACGCTTCTGCCGGGACTTTCGCCCGCGAACCAAGCCCGGGCATCAGGCGACCGGCATCGGGTTGAACGATCGATCCCTGCTGAATGGTTGCACTCATGTGAATGGCACTCCTTTGGAAGTTAGCGTTTACACTAGTGGTGCCACTAGTGTAACCTATAGGTTGTGAAAGTCAAGCCGGTTGCCACCAGGGTCGGCAGGCGTGAGCAGGCCGCGCACACACGGGTTCGCATTCTCGACGCCGCCTACCGCCTCCTGTTAGCAGGTGGCTATGAGGCGACCACGATTCAGATGGTCGCCGAGGCAGCCGGTGTCGCTGTGCAAACCGTGTATTTCGTCTTTGGCACGAAGGCGAGGCTCCTATCCGAGGTTGAGAACCGAGTGGTCCTCGGGGACGCTCCTTCGGAGCAGTGGCGCGAGCGCCCGTGGGTGACACAGATGCAACAGGAGACCGATCCTCGAAAGCTGCTCGAGATCTTCGTCGAGGTCGACACGGACATTAAGAGCAGGATCAGTCCGTTCGTGTCCGCGCTTGGACCAGCGTTCCCGAGCGATCCAACATCGGTGGCGGCCCGAGATCGAGGCCGTGATGAGTTCTTTGGCTTTGTCGTCGGTCGCCTGGAAGCGATCGGGGCATTACGCGACGGGATGACGCGTATGCGCGCGATGGACATCATCCGAGTTGTGAACACCACCGAGGCTTACGCAGACCTCACGACTCGCCGCGGCTGGACAGTCACCGATTGGAAGGACTGGTTGACCGACCTGCTCGGTGGGCAGCTAATTGCACATCCCCAGTGATCCTGTTGACTCTCGGGTTTGACGCGGCACGGTCGTGGGAGCACCGTCGAGTCCATTTGAAGGAAGCTAAACGTGTACCTGCGTGCTTCAGAGTCTTAAAGCGCGCCGGTCGCCCGCGAGTCTATCCAAACAATTCGAAAAGCGTCCCGCTTGGGCTACCAGCTTCATAGCGATTCCGCCTGATAAGGAAGTCCATCGGCCGCCCGATAACCAGCCTGAATCAACACCAGCGCCTGAGCCGCGCGGTTACTCGCGCACCGCTGGCGGTCACCGCCTCCACTGCGCATAGAGCGCCACCAGCAAGGCAGCCGCTGCGGCAGGCTGCATCAGCACCCAGTCCGCGCTTTCGAGCTGGCCTGCTGACAACGCCAGGGGGACGCTCCACCAGAGGCCGTACGCGAGGTTTCCCGCCTGCACAGCGGCCATAAGAACCCTGCCCCAAGAGCGCCGTCGCAGCGCGTAAGCCAGGGTCGCGGCCACGTTCACCCCGGACCAAGCCAAGAGCAGGTATGCATTGCGAGTCCGCTCGGCGATGACGGCGGAGGCGTCGCCCTGCCAGTAGAAGGTGCGGAACTCGTACCAGAGGCCGCCCGCAATCAGCCAGTAAAGACATTCCGCGGCCGCGATCACGACTACCAAGATCACCAGCAGGCGCTGATTCCGCGTCACGGCCGCCACTCTAGCTTCCATCGCCCCAAGTCACCCGGGCGCGGCTAAGCTCTCGGTGGTGACTGAATCCGCGATCAGCCGCATCGGTGCCGCCACCGGGGTCGCATCGGTGGTCGTGACGTTCATCGGCTTTGGTGTGCACGGCGCTCTTCCGACGGATACGACGGCCGGCGCCGTCGAAACGTACGTCAAGGGCGTGAGCGCGACCCAAGCGGGAATCGGCAATTACCTTGAGCTCCTGGGCTACTTACTCTTTCTCGCCTTTGCGGCATATCTCTATGCCGTGGGTCGAGCCGGCGCGACGAATTCGTTGCACTGGTTGAACGTCCTTGGCCTGGCGGCGGCAATTACCTACATCGCCGTCAGCGCGTTTGCGATAGCCGGACAGGTGCTCATGGTCAACTGGGCCAAGGCAGGCGCCGATCCAAAAACGGTGCTCGGCGCGTACATGCTGGACAGCGCTGCCTTCACGCTGAGCTTCGAAATTGCGGCTCTCTTCTTGTTGGCGGTCGGCATTCTCTTGTTGACCAGGCCCATCGCCCTGCGGTTGATCGGGGCGTCGGGCATGCTCGTTGCCTTGGTGCTGTTTATCACCGGTCTCATCAGCACCGCATCGATTCAGAGTTCGAGCAGCCAGATCGGGTTTATGGTGTTCAGCTTATGGACCGTCATTGCAGCCATCTATCTGCTGATACGTCCGGCCTCGATAACTCGAGCTGCCTAGCTGCTCCGCGTCTCCACGCACGAGATTCTCGAGTTCCGGATTTGGCTGGTCGGCCGATCTGACTCAGGCCGCAGTTGCGTGCGCGGCCGCCTTGACCGCGCCCACCATCAGAGCCGCGGCGGCTGCATCTGACATGCCCTCGCCGGTCAAACGCCGCCACGTCCAGAAGTCGATTGCCAGCGCGACGGCGGCTCGGAGTCCCTGCTTTGGGTGGGCGCCTTGTGTAAAACCGGCGGCCAGTGCTGTCGCGAGACTCTCGAATTGCTTGTCCAGACGAATCCTCATCACGGCGTCCAGGGCGGGCATGACGAGACGATCTCGCTGCATGTTCTCAATGGTCCGCGCTGTGTACCGATACCAGGAATAGAGGGGCACCAGTACGGCACGTAGACGGTCGGCAGGGTCCTTCATCCCCAACGCGGCGTTCGGATCGGGCGGTGGATTTTCAGCAAGCCAATAAGCACCGCACGCCTCGAAAAGCTCCCTTTCGTCAGGGAAGTTGTTGTAAACGGTCAGCCGCTGAACACCGGCCCGACGTGCGATCTCCGCCACCGTCGTCTGCGCCGGTCCAACCTCCGTGTGCAGCGCAGCCGTGGCTTCCACGATTCGGCGGCGCGTCTCAGCCTGCTTCTCGGCCCGCGCTTTCAACGTATACCTTCGAGTTTCACTTGACATGGCGCTCACCCATCGTATACCTTCGGTCAATCACTGAGCGGCATGTTTATCGAAAGGAGCAAAAGATGACAACAACGGCAGTTCGGATCGTGGGACCGACGGACGGCAAGCTTGGGCAGCTGGGCGGGATCAGCGTCCGCTTCATGGTCGATGGCGCCGCGTCAGGCGGTGGCTTCTCGCTGGTGGAGCACCCGATGGAGCCGCGCGCCCTGGCCGCGCCGATGCACCGGCACAGTCGCGAGGACGAGTACACCTTCATCCTGGAAGGTCGGGTCGGCGCCGACCTCGGAGGGGAGATCGTCTACGGCGAGGTCGGCGACCTGATCTTCAAGCCGCGAGGCCAGTGGCACACGTTCTGGAACGCGGGAGATGTGCCGGCACGCATCCTCGAGATCATCTCGCCCGCCGGCTTTGAAAAGTTCTTTGACGAGGTCACGGACCTGGCCGCGCGCGGTGAGCTGGACCCAGGCCGGATGGCCGCCAAAGCGGCCGAGTACGGCGTCGAGCTGGACCTCAGCAGCGTCCCCGGGCTGATGACTGCCCATGGTGTGACGTTTGCCGCAGGAGCCCCACCGGAGCAGCGTTAGCCCGCCGGCACCCGGTAGGTACGTGGGGGCAGCTTCACGCAGCTGCCCCCACCTTGACGGGTCCCTACCTGACGAGCACCGCGATGCACGGCCTGGCGATTCCAGGCGTTAGGCGCCAAACGCGTCCATCGCCCGCCCTCGATACGCGCTTTTGGCGCCTAACGCGCCGGGTCGCGCACTCCATCAACGCGACGCCTGGAGAAACGCGAGCGCCGGCCACGAGTGCCGGACGCTCGCCGCACCACGATCTCAGGCCGGGCTGGCCGCCGTGGCTCTTACCGAGGAATGCATCTCGGTAACCGCGCGTGGCCCTTGCACGAATAGCGTGACGCTCGCCACAGCCAGCCACAGGAACCAGGCAAGCGTGGGAGCCGCCACGACGCTGCCCCCGAGGATGAAGGCCGGAACCATCGCCACTGCGATCACACCCGCTGTTCCCGCCAGCCAGCGGGGGATCCCACCGTAGATGAGTCCCGATGCAGCGACAGCGCCGATCGACAGCGCCTGAACGAGCATCGAGACGGTGAAGGCGAAATCACCCATCACCCACAGCGTTCGGGCGAGGCTGGGATCGAGCTGGACCGGGCTCGAGTAGAGGGCGTAGGTGGCCGGAAAGCTGGCGAGCTTTATCGCAACGGACACGACGCAGGCGGCAACTGCGATCTGGGCCGCCACGGCGAACCTGGGCTCGGCGGGACGAAGGCGCGAGTAGAGGACGAGCGTGAAGACCATAACCGACACAAACGCCCAGAGCTCGGTGTGAACGAGGGGATTCAGGTTGGGGATGCCGTGGTGAAAGACGTAGGCGGCGATCTGCTGATCGGATGACGCATGGGTTGGCGCCGAGTCGTCGCCGCCTCCCTTCGCGAAACCGAAGATCGGAAAGATCAGCCCTGTCAGCGCCGGGAGACGAACGAGCCACTTGCTATGCATTTCGAATGACACCTCCATGGGTTTGACGGGAACAGCCGCATCGTCCGACCCGAGCAGGGCCGCGGTCGTCCGGTCCCGGGCTGAATTTCTTCTCGGTCGCCACGCGGAGATTGCCTGCGTCTCATCGCGCTGACGTAGACCGCATCAGCCTCCGGGTTGATGGCAGCCGCGCGGCCGTGACCTAAAGTGCCGGGTGGTGGACAGGCGGTGGCGGATCGCGGCGGAGTTCGGGCCGGCGGTGGCGTTTACGCTGCTCTCGCAATACGAGATCTGGGCTGGGCCGATCCCGCACCTGGGAGGTTCGCCCAGCGGTCCGAAGCCAGTGCTCTCAGCGGTTGTTGCCTTGATCAGCCTCGGGCTGGCGCTCCGCCTTCGGTCGCCTCTTCTGGCCCTGGTCCTGGCGATGAGTCCGTTTGGGGTCCACGGCATCCTCCAGCATTTCGTTGCGAGGGGTGGCCCGAACCTGTTCGAGGTTTTCCTCTCGCAAGTCTTCATCGTCTATTCGACTGCAGCCAATACCTCCGGACGTAAGACCTATGCCGGTGCGGCGATAGTCGTCGCGTTCCAGCTGCTCGGTTACGGCCCGACGCTGCCAGGCAGCTTCGACCAGGCCTCCGGAGAGTGGGTGTTCTATGCGATTGCCTGGGCGCTCGGCAAAACGCTCCGGCGCCGTGCATTGCGCGGAGACCGCCTCGAGGCTCGCACGGCTGAGTTGGAGGCCGGGCAGCAGGAGCAGATCCAGGCGGCAATTGCCGACGAGCGAGCCAGAATCGCCCGCGAGCTTCACGACATCGTGGCGCACAGTGTCAGCCTGATGGTGCTGCAGGCCGGGGCAGCTCGCCAGGCGCTGGACAGGCAGCCGCAGAAAGCCCGCGAACCTCTGCTCTCAGTCGAGGCGACCGGCCGCACCGCGATGTCGGAGCTGCGCAGGCTTGTGACCATGCTGCGTCAGCCGGAAGACGAGGACCAGCTCGCACCGCAGCCCAGCCTCCGTCATCTCAACATGCTGATCGACCAGATCCGGGAGACAGGCCTCGTGATCAACGTCGACGATAGCTGTCGAGAGGACGGAATCCCACCTGGAGTCGACCTCTCTGCATACCGCATAGCTCAGGAGGCGCTGACCAACGTGCTCAAGCATGCGAGCGCCGCCCATGTCACCGTTTTGGTGTCATGCGACGGAGCTGCCGTCGAAATCACAGTTGAGGATGATGGGCGGGGCCCTTCCGACCACGGGTCTCTCACGGGCGGCCACGGCATCATCGGGATGCGGGAACGAGTCAGCCTCTTCGGCGGTCGCTTCGAAGCTGGGGCTCGCGCGGGTGGTGGCTTCCGCGTCTTCGCTCACCTTCCTTACGACCCAACGTGATCAGGGTCCTGGTTGCCGACGACCAGGCCATGGTCCGCGCCGGCCTCCGGTTGATCCTCGAAGGCCAGCCCGACATCGAGGTTGTCGGAGAGGCGACCGATGGCGAGGACGCGCAGGTTGCCGTCAGGCGCGACCATCCGGATCTGGTTCTCATGGACATCCGGATGCCACGCCTGGACGGTATCGCTGCAACCCGCCGCCTGATCGAGGACCATCCCGCTCTGCGGATCCTCGTGGTGACCACGTTCGACGCGGATAACTACGTCTTCGAAGCGCTGCGTGCGGGAGCAAGCGGCTTCATCCTCAAGGATTCGTCGCCCGAGCAGCTGGTGGCCGCCGTCCGGCTGATCGCAGCCGGGGATGCGCTTCTGGCGCCCGCACGCACACGCCGGCTGATCGAGGCACAGGTCCGACCCCAGGCCAGCCTGGACACAGGCCTCATCAGCACCCTCACCGACCGCGAGCGCGAGGTGCTCGTCCTTATGGCGCGCGGCCTCGACAACGGCCAGATCGCAGCACAGCTGTTCGTCGGCGAGGCGACCGTGAGGACTCATGTCGGCCACGTCCTGTCCAAGCTGAACGCACGCTCCCGCGTCCAGGCGGTGGTGGTCGCCTATGAGTCGGGCCTGGTGCGGCCCAGCTCCTAAGATTCCACGCGTTAGGCGCCTAACGCGCCCATCGCTCACCCTCGATACGCGCGTTTGGCGCCTAACGCGCTTGACACCTTGGCGCGCAGGGCCAATAGTCGGGACGACGGCGATGCCACAGGTGGCACCGTGCTCCGATGGACACGATTACGCGGGAGGAGCCATGGAACGGACGCTGTTCGAACGACTTGGTGGACTCGACGCCATCACGGCGGTTGTCGAAGACTTCAGGGACCGGGTGGCCCAAGACGACCGGATAAACCTGAAGTTCGCGAGGACGGACCTGGCGCGCTTGAGAAAGATGCTCATCGACCAGGTCTGCGAAGCAACCGGCGGGCCATGTCAATACAACGGGCGCAGCATGAAACAAGCGCACGGCGGGATGAAGGTCACCACAGGCGAGTTCAATGCCCTGGTAGAGGATCTGGTCGCGACTTTGAATCAATTCAAGGTCCCGAGCGCCGAACGGGACGAGCTCCTAGCGATTCTCGGCCCTCTGAAATCGGACATTGTCGAGGTGAATTCGAGTGAGGTTGGGACCCCCCTTCCAGACGAGTTCCAACCCGCGCCCGCGCTGATGTGAGCTCAGTGTCCGCGAGACACGCGTTAGGCGCCTAACGCGTCTATCACCGCGCCTTGATGCACGCGTTTGGCGCCTAACGCGGGTATCCCGCGACAACCGCGTGGTGGGCGGCGAGGGTTTCGAACCCCCGACCTCCAGCATGTCAAGCTGGCGCTCTTCCAACTGAGCTAGCCGCCCCTTCTACCGGGCTCCCCGGAGTGTGGCGAGTGGACGACTTATTGTAGGTGCGATGGCTCCATACATCGGCCGGCGCTTGCGCCGAGTCGAAGACGAGCGACTCATCACGGGCCAGGGTCGCTACGCGGGGGACATCAAGCTCGACGGTCTGGTCCACGTCGCCTTCTGCCGCTCCGTCCTGCCCCACGCTCTCATCCGCGCCATCGACCCCGAGGCGGCCAAGGCGATGCCCGGCGTCCTCGCCGTCTGGACCGCGGACGACCTGCCCGAGGTCGCCGGCGGCCTGAGCGATTGGGGTCCCGAGGACATGATCTCCAAAGGCCGCCCCATCCTGAACCATGACGAGGTCAACTACGTCGGGGAGGCGTTCGCGATGGTCGTCGCCGAGACCGAGTATCAAGCCCACGACGCGGCCCAGCAGGTCAGCGCCGAGCTGGATCCTCTGCCCGGCGTCGGCGACGTGACCACGGCGACCGCCACCGGCGCGCCGGCAGTCCACTCGGACATGAAGAACAATTTCGCGCGCCAGGGCTCGACCAGGTATGGCGACACGAAGGCCGCGTTCGGCGGCGACATCGTCACGGCGAAGATCCGCCTGACCACCGCGCGCATCGCGGGCGCCGCGATGGAGCCGCGCGCGGTAACCGCAACGCCAGACGGCGACGGCCTCAAGGTCTGGACCTCGACCCAGAACGTGTTCGGCGTCCGCGAAGCGATCGCAGGCGTGCTCGGCCTCGAGGACGAGAAGGTGCGCGTGCTGGCCGAGGACGTGGGCGGTGGATTCGGCGCCAAGGGCAGCGCATTTCCGGAGGAGGTGCTGACGGCGATCGCCGCATGGCGGCTCAAGCGGCCGGCGCAATGGGTCGCATCGCGGAGCGAAGACGGCGCCACCACTGCGCAGGGCCATGGCTCGGTGATCGAGCTGGAGATTGCGTCGGACCGTGCCGGCAAGCTGCGCGGCCTCCGGGGCAGTCTGATCCACGACCTGGGCGCGTACGCGGGATCGGGCGCCGGGCAGCCGGACATCATCGTCTCCCACATGCTCTCGGCCTACGTGCTGCCCGCGATGGAGATCGACTCGCAGCTCGTCTACACGAACGCAGTGCCAAGCGGATTCATCCGCGGCGGTGGCCGGCCGCTCGGCAACTACGCGATGGAGCGCGTGATGGACCGGCTCTCGCGAGAGCTGGACATCTCCCCCGCCGAGCTGCGCCGCCGCAACATGGTCCAGCCGGAGCAGATCCCGTTCACCACCGGATACCCCGCCGGCCGCCACGGCCTCGTCTACGACAGCGGCGATTACCCGCGACTGCTCGAGCTGACGCTCGAGAAGCTGGGCGACGTCTCGAGCAACGGCACGAAGGACGGTCGTCTGGTGGGCGTCGGCATCGCGTGCTGCGTCGAGTCGACAGGCTTCGGCCGTGGCGAGCCGGCCAGGCTGCGGGTCAACAAGGATGGGACCGCAGAGCTCTTCATCGGCTCGACGCCGCAGGGACAGGGCCACCAGACGATGGCGGCTCAGGTGGCCGCGGACCGTCTGGGCTGGCCGATCGACAAGATCTCGGTCAGCGCCGGCGACACCGAGCATGTGCCATTCGCGCTGCTCACCGCGGGGAGCCGCAGCGCGGTCCAGGTCGGGAACGCGACGTCAAAGGCCGCCACGTCGCTGCGCGCGCAGCTCCTGCGCCGGGCCGGCGAGGTGCTCGAGGCCGACGCGGCCGACCTCGTGCTCGAAGAAGGCGTGATCGGCGTGCGCGGCGCCCCGGGAAAGCGCATACCAGCGACGGATGTCGTGCCGGACGAGGGGCTCGAGGTCCTCGAGACATTCGACCCCAAGCGCGGCACGGCGTACTCCAGCGGCTGCCACGCCGCCGTCGTCGCAGTTGACCCCGACACCGGCCATGTCGAGGTCCTGCGTTACGTCATCGCCCATGACACCGGCAAGGCCATCAACGAGCTGATCGTCGAAGGCCAGATGCACGGCGGTTACGCGCACGGCCTGGGCTACGCGCTGTATGAGGCTGCGATGTACGACCCCGACGGCACCTTTCGCACCGCGAGCTTTCTCGACTACACGATCGTCAGCACCGGCGAGGTGGTCCCCGAGCCGGAGCTGGTGCACATCGAGACACCGACCGACGCCAACCCCGAAGGCTTCAAGGGCGCGGGCGAGAGCGGCACGATCCCCGCGCCCGCCGCAATCTCCAACGCGGTCGAAGACGCGCTGCGCAAGCGAAAGCCCGACGCGGTGATCGACCGCCTTCCGATCACCGCCGACCGGATCGTCGAAATCCTTGGCCAGTAGCTCTGTCGACTGACCCGCGCGCGACCACGCCCCCGATCAACGCGGGAGGAGTCAACTGGCGGCGCAACTTGGCGGCGCTCTGGTTCGCCGAGTTCACCGCCATCTTCGGGTTCAGCTTCGCCTTCCCGTTTCTGTCGATCTTCATCTCACACGACCTCGGCGTGCACTCGGGCCACGACCTCGACCTGTGGACGGCCGCCTCGGCCAGCGTGTCGGGCCTGTCGATGGCGGTGGCGAGCCCGATATGGGGTGTGTTCGGCGACATCTACGGACGCAAGCCGATGCTCATCCGCTCGATGCTCGGCGGCGCGATCACCGTGGGCCTCATCTTCTTCGCCCAAAACCCGGCCGAGCTGCTGGTCCTGCGATTCCTGCAGGGCGCAACCAGCGGAACAGTGGCCGCGGCGACGGCGCTGGTCGCGGCCGAGACCCCGCGCTCCAAAGTGGGCTGGGCGCTGGGCGTCGTCACCTCAGCAGTCGCTCTCGGCGGCGCGATCGGTCCGGTTGTGGGCGGCTTCGCGGGTGCGGTCTTCGGGCTGCGGCTAGTCTTCCTCGGCGGCGGCATCCTGCTCCTGCTGTCGCTCGTCCCCGTCCTCTTCATCGTGCGCGAGAGTCCGAGGTCGCGACTGCGCGGCCCGCGCGTGAGCACCCTCGCCCTGATCAACCAGCGGCCGGGCCTCAAGCAGCAGCTGGCCGTTCTCCTCGGCGCGCAGGGCCTGATCAGCGTGTGCAACTCCGCCACGCAGATCCTCGTGGTGCTGCGCCTGCTCGACATGGTGACCAGCGGTGTGTCCGCGTTGACCGGCGTCGGGTTCGGACTGGCGGGAATCGCGAGCAGCGGCGCCGCCATCGGTTACACGCGAGTGACGAGGCGCTTCGGCTATGTCCGCACGGCGGCCGGAGCGGCGGGGCTTGTCGCATGCGCCGTTGCCCTCATAGCGATCGCGCCGGTGCCGGGCCTCATCGTGGTGGGCATCGGCCTGAACGGCTTGTTCAGCGGAGTCGTGATCCCCGCGACGGCGAGCATGATCGGACTCGACACGCCGCATGAAGCACAGAGCACGGTGTTCGGGTTCAACGCCAGCTCGGTCGCGTTCGGTTTCTTCCTCGGCCCGCTCATCGCAGGCACGGTCGCCAGCACCTCCGGCCACCCCGCCGCGCTGTACGTGACCGCCGCGCTGGCGCTTGTGCTTGCGGCCATCCTCGCCGCGGGTGCGCGCGAGCCATCGCGATGAAGCGGCTGGGCTACGCGGCGATCGGCCTGGTGGCGGCAGCCGTGGCCATCGCGGTCGTGGTCACGCAGCACGCCAGCTGGTGGCAGCTCGTGGTGTTCGCGATCGCGCCGGACATCGCGCTGCTGTTCGGCTCGGGCCGTGGGCTCGAGCGCGGACAGCTCGCGCCGCGCGCAGTGCCGCTCTACAACGCGGTGCACCATTTCTGGGCGCCGGCCGTCCTCGTCGTCCTCGCTCTGCTTCTGCGCGAATTTGCGTGGGTGGCTGCGTGCCTGGCCTGGTGCGCCCACATCGGGTTCGACCGCAGCCTTGGATTCGGCTTACGCACGCGGGAGGGATTCCAGCGCGGGTAAAAGTCAGCTCTTCGCCTGGAATGGCTCGAGGTGCTCGAGGTCGGACTCGTCGAGCTGCGCAAACAGCGCCGCATCATCGCTGCGGGCGAGGAACCGGCGAGGCAGGATCACCTCGCTCTTGAGCAAGCCCTCCGGCAGGAGCACGACCCCGACCAGCTGGTCCTCGTCGAACAGCACGTCCTTGACCGTGCCGAGCTTCTTGCCGGTGTGGCCGAGCATCACGTTCTCCCCGCCGTCGATCTCCAGCTCGCTCGCGGGCTTGTTGGCGACCTGCTCCAGCCAGTGCGGGATCTCTGGGCCCGAGCCAAGCACCGCCGCCTCGTCCTCGACCTCCTCCCCGACGGTCTCGCCTTTTTCCCGGTAGCTGAGGTACGGCGGCAGGCGGCGAGCGTCGCCCGAGGTGAGGTTCAGGTCGACCCGGTCGTGGTCGACGTCCTTGACCACGTCGAGCGGCACGACGAGCTCGTCGTTCACGAGCATCGATCCGGGCGAGAGCCAGTGTCCCGAAAAGCCATGGTTCTCCTTGACGATCAGCGCCTTCAATTTGTAATCGCCGTCGACCAGGACGTGGACGAGCTCCCCGACCTCCTTGCCGTCGCTCGCGAAGACATGGGCGCCGAGGTGAAAGTCATCGGCCTTCAACGCAGATTCGGGCTCGGCCATCGGTGGCTTTAAGCGTACCCGCACGTTCGAACAGGACGTCGCGCGCGCGTGATCCTTTAATGTGGATCGTCCACCGCCATGGAACACAGAACCACGCCTCCGCCCAACGTGATCGACGAGAGCAAGAAGTACTCGGTCACGGTCCACACCTCGCGCGGCGACTTCGTGATCGCGCTCGTCCAGCCGAAGGTCGCCCCCGAGACGGTCAACAACTTCGTCTACCTCGCGAAGAACAAGTTCTACGAAGGGCTGACCTTCCACCGGGTCGTGCCTGGATTCGTCGTCCAGGGCGGCGACCCGCTCGGCGACGGGACGGGCGGCCCCGCCTACAAGCTGCCAGACGAGTCGAACCCGTCGAAGTGGCCGCGCGGCACCGTGGGCATGGCCTCGAGCGCCGCCGGAGTCAGCGGCTCGCAGTTCTTCATCACGCTCGGCGACGCGCCGTTCCTCGGCTCGAACGGCGTGTACAACCACTTCGGCCAGGTCACCTCCGGGATGGAGGTCGTGGACACGATCCAGGTCGGCGACACGATGCGATCGCTCGACGTCAGCGCCTCGTGAGGAGGCTTGTCCTATCCGGTTTCTTGCTGACCGCCTTCATGGTGGCGGCGTGCGGCTACTCCGACCCTTACGGCGGTGCGCCTCCGGTGGCCAACGAGAGCCCGGGCCCGTCCTCGTCGCCTAGCGTCTCGCCTGGCGCCGACGACTTCACCACCTGCAACACCGCGAAGGGCGTGACCTATCCGGACGGCCTGCAGATCACCGACCTGAAGGTCGGCACCGGCGACACGCTTATCAAGGGCGAGAACGCCGAGGTCCAGTACTCTGGCTGGCTGACGGACGGGCACCTGTTCGACTCGAGCCGCAGTCCGGGACGGGGCTCCTTCACGATTCAGATCGGAGTGGCGCAAGTGATCACAGGCTGGGACGAAGGGGTGCCCGGGATGAAGGTCGGCGGCAAGCGCTGCCTCAAGATCCCCGGACCGCTGGCTTACGGAGCGCAGGGGCAGACCGACCAGACGACCGGCGCGACCATCATTCCGCCCAACGCGACGCTGGTGTTCGAGATCGAGCTGCTGAGCGTGAAGCCGGGCCCGAGCCCAAGCCCGTCGCCGTCCCCCTCGCCGACTAAATAGAACGCTCTTCCCCACTTGGTGGGGAAGTACCGCCGCTTGCGGCGGGGATGGGGCATCGCGGGTATGCAGCCATCTGGGCAGAGATGGTTGCAATGAGGGCCAACCGATGCAGCCATTCGAGCGGTCGTCCTCAGCATCGACGCTGCCCGTCCTGGCTGCGGTAGTTAGATTTCATTCGTCGCGTGCGTATCTATGACGTGAGCGCAATCAGCGCGCCCCGGCCGGCGGTCTCCAACAATGACGCCGACCGTTTGGTCGAACTCTATTGGGAGCGGGCGTACCGGTTCGCGGCCATGGTCACTCGCAACCAGCACGAGAGCGCAGATATCGCGCAAGAGGCGCTGTTGAAGGTGCTCCGCCGGCAGGATCGATTCGATCCCGGCCGCGGCACCTTTGACTCCTGGCTGTGGCGCATCGTCCTCAACGTCGCCAGGGACGCGGGGCGCGCGGCCAGTCGTCGCCAGGCACTGCTGGAACGGTTACACGTTCTCGGCCGAGCTGAGCAAGGGCCCAACGCGGAAGAAATGGCCTTGCAGCACATGAACGATGAGCGGCTGTTGGCGGCGGTGCACCGTTTGACCAAGCTACCCCGGACGCTCGTCGCACTTCGCTTCGGTGCCCGCCTCTCGTATCGCGAGATTGGCGACCAGATGGGAATGACCGAGGCGGCGGCTCTGATGGCAACACGGCGAGCGCTGGCATTCCTGCGCAAGGACATCGAATCAAAGGAGACTCTCAGATGATCGAGCACCTTGACCCCCTGGCGTCAGACCCGCTCGCCCAGCGGCTTGAACAGATGGAGATCGCGATCCCTCGGGCGCCGCACCTGGCCGTCCTCACCTCCTCACCACGCCGGCGTCCTTCGGTCCGGGCGTGGCGCGGCGCCTCGCTGGCGGTGGGCGCAGCCGCTGTTGCGGTGCTGACCGTGACTGCAGCGGTGTATCCGGGCGGTCTTGTCGGCCTGACCCAGGACGCGCTCAAGGCAGCCGGCCTCTCACAGGAACAGGTCGCTCCGCTTACCGGTTCCGCCGCAAACGCGTATCTCAAAGTTTCGGTGACGGGCGGATACGCCGACCAGGTCAGCACCGTCCTGTTCGTCTCCGTGGACGAAACCTGCAACCCTTCGGCTCCTGGCTGTGGGATCGGTGCTCCGTACCTATCCGATCAGTTCGAGTCTCGCTACGAGATCATCGGCGGCGAGGGCATCGGTGTCGGTGCCTACCCGATTTTCTTCCAGCCGCTGGCCGGAGCAGCTATCCACGGGGCGCGTCTCACCTTGCACTTTCCGAACGGGAAAAACGAGCTTGTGATCCCACTTGCGGGCACACTCGCGCCTGGCAGAGCGCACGAGCTGGCGCTGCCTACCTCGATCGTCGACAGCAAGATGGACGTGACGTATGAGGTCAAGGACCTGCTGTATTCCGGCAGCTATCTCCAAGTGCATACACGCCTCGGTGGCCGACTGCAGAACGTGATCGTGCAATACCCGCCGTCAGGTCAGATGGTCCGCGGCGAATCATGGCCGGGAGTCTTTCTGATCGATCCATCCGGCCATTGGGAAATTCCACTCGCCAGTCTCCGACCAACCGTGACCGACCGTGTCCAGGACGAAACCAGGATCTTCTCCATAGCAAAACCCGGCACCTATCGCGTCGTGGTAGCAACGTCGGGTGACCACAATGCAGTCCCGGGCTCGGGTTGGAAGGTGCTGGCTGAGTGGACGGTCCAGGTGAGCTGACTTTGCTCGCAGATCAACCACGTGATTCCGCCATACGCGCACAGAGGGTTGAATCAAAGGACTGGATTCGGCAATTTCTGCCCAGATGTAGGGATGATCAGTGGCTGACCTGGACGCCTAGGTGAAACGTGAACACTGCAATCACAACGACGACCATGATCACGATCGCGATGCCGGCTCCTAACGCTCCCGCATTAACCGTGAATTGGCTTACCGAGCCGGGGTAGCGTCGAGCTAGTTCGTCAGCCGGCGCCGTCTCCCAATTGCCCTGCACCGGTACGTTCAATTCGTGCCCAAGTGCGGCAATGTCAAAAGCGCGACTAACCCGGAGTAAGACCCGGTCGTCGCGATCCAGGAGCAGCGCCATCGGGATTGGGACCGAAGCGGCCGTCCTGCTGCTGACCTGGACTATGCGAGTGACAGCAGCGCGATCGCAACTCTTGCCGCCGAGACCAGTCAAGGTCACTACGTGTCTCCCGATAAAGATCCTGCTTGTTTTGTAGAAAGCGAGCAACAGGACTGGCACGCCGGCCGCGAATGCAAGGATCAGGATCGCATCAACCCCAACCGCCGCCCATCCGTGCCCACGTATCGCTGCGTTCGAGTCAATGGCGGCTTTGACAAGGAGTCCAACCACGAATGCGCCCAGAAGCAGCCGGGGTGTCCGCACCCGCCGGCGGCTCGGCAGCAGTACGAGGCTTTGGGGATCACTCTCAGAGGCCGTCGGTCCAACAAATTGATGGATTGGAAGCCCGGCCGCGCTTTGGGGCCTGATCAATGCCAGCTTCTTCCGACGCCGTAGGCTCCATATGCCCGTGCCCAGCCCTGCTACGCCGAATGCCGTTATTAGACCGAACAGAAAGACGCCAGACGGGGTGCTCGATAGTTCGGAGGCAGGGTCATCGACGGTCGGGAAGTCGTCCTCGTGAATGATGAGCAGCCGCGCTTTGCCCTGCCAGTAGCGCACCGACACCTGATCGCCTGCGTGCACGTCGTCGCGGGCGAGGTTGATGTTGCCCACTGCGATGTCTTCAGTAGCGCGCGCCGTCCGGACGGTGATCGAGCCGCTCGTGCCGCTGCTGGTCGATTCATAGTTGGCGCCCGTAACCGTGCCTGGCAGGGTCTGATAGCAAGAGGAACTCAGTTGCTCGCACTCAGTCGCCGCCTGGTACTGCGATATGTCGCTCCGCGCTTGGAACCAGATGATCGCCAGGCCCAGGAGAAAGGCCAGACCGACCCCGATCGCTAGCACTCCGAACACGATTCGAGCCCAGGCCCAGATCCGAACCATGGCGCCGAGATTCTATGTCGCGTGAACGCAGTTCAAGTCCATCACGGATTGATTTCCGCTCTTTGAGACCTGGCCTGATCGGCCGAGCGGTCACTGTCGGTTGGTTCGCGTTACGGAAACTACGACCCGTGCCGCCTAGAATCGCAGCGCCGTGACCTCTAGACGGGCGCTGCGAGCCAATCCCTATTTTGATGAGCAGGCGAGGTGGTTTAGACGCCTCAGCTCCGGTGGCGGAGCGCTTCAGCGACCTCGATGAGCTGCGCGAACGACTGGATCGCGTCGGCGCCCGGCGATGGAACGCCCGACTCCACATGCTGGATTCGTCGAAGGTGGTCGACGGCGGCGGCGGCGATTCCCGCGGCTCCCCACTCGTTTGCGAGATCGGTTGCGTAGTAGGTCTCCAGGGCAGGCAGCGCAGGTCGGCTAACGCGACGCTATTCCCACTCCGCGACGAACATCATGGGAGGCGGCCCAGCCTCCGGGACGATGTCACAACGGTCCGTCCCCGCTCCGCCGAACCGGCCGCTACGGGCGTTGATCGCGATCGTTGCCTGGCACGACGGTCCTGACAGCTCGATCACCCACACTGGATATGGGCGGCACCCAAACCGGATTGGAAATGGCGGGACTATCAGACATTCCTGCACCCCATCCTCGCTGAACACCCCTGAACCGTTCGCGCTGGTGAAGTTGAAGTGCGTGCTGTTCGACTCGAGTTCGGTCTTCAAAACCTCGTAGCCAGAACCGCTGTTCGGCAGCACTTTGCGCGCGTCCGCTATGGCGTCGGCCTGCGAGATTTGCGTATGAGGGAGCGCGGCGGCCGCCCATGCTGTGGTAAGCGAGACTGCGGTTAGGGCCAGGACGACGGTGACAGCCGCGAATACGATGCGCCGGAACCGCCGACCCACCCCACGAGTGTAGGTGCTTCGGATTTAGGAAATGATCCCTGACGAAGGTAACCCGGATCGGCCGGAGCAGCGATGAGTCCGTGGTGGTTTGTCAGTCTCTACTACGTACGGAGCCAGGCTGAGTGCGGCCGGAGCAGGCCGTCGAGAAAGGAGTCATGAGATGACGCGGTACCTAATTTCGTTCCCCAGCGGCGCGATGGATCACATCCCCCAAGAGGAGCTCCCTGTCGTAGGAAAGGCTGCTCACGCGGTGGTCAAGGAGGCCATGGACGCAGGCGTGTGGGTCTTCGGCGGCGGGCTGGCCGAGGACGTGGATCCCGTCATGGTTGCCGGTGACGGGACAATCACCGCCGGCACGTACTCGCAGACCAAGGAGTTCAACGGAGGGTTCACCGTCCTCGACTTGCCCTCTCGGGAGGCAGCCCGGGAGTGGGCCGCGAAGATCGCCACCGCCTGCCGCTGCGCTCAAGAGGTCCGCGAGTTCATGCCCGACCCAGCGGTGGGCAACTGAGCGGAGCCCCAAATCGCCCTCATGCCCAAGCCTCCCGAACAGCACGGCCCGCTCTGGAGACGCCGCTGATCGAACGGACGGCCGCCGGCTCGGTGGCGTGATTTCGATATCTCTACAGGTTCTTACTCATGATCCACGAAGGGTGGTCGACCGGCTGCACTGTCCCGTCCGGCAAGAGATCGTCCCACCGGACGGAGGTCTCTCCTGTCGTGAGGTAACCGAGCCTCTTGTACAGGCGAATCGCTGCCTCGTTGACCTTCTCGACCTCGAGCGTCGAGTGCCCGGCGCCGGCCTCGTGGATAAGCCGCTCGGATTCTTCGACCAGCGCGGTGCCGAGTCCCTGGTCACGGAAACCCGCCAGCACGAGGACATGGGAGATGGTCCCATGCAGGTCGACCAGTGCGTGCCCAATCGGAAATCGGCCGCGTGCGAGCGCCACCAGCAAGATCCGATCGTCGGCCTCGATCGCGGGTCTGAAGACATCGGCGACATGTCCGCTCCAGGTCGCCAGCGCGGGCAAGTCGCGCGCCACTGCGCGCCGGATCTCGACATCAAGTTCCAGGTGCACCGTCCGGATCACTGCGGAAGAATTCTGCTCTCGACTGGTTAACGATTTTTGGTGCCGCCGTAGACTGCCCGCGGACCCCTTGTGGGGCTGAAAGCGATACTCGCTGAGCGACGATCTCGACCTGGTTCGCGTTACGGAAACTACGGCCCACCAGTTTGACCGTGTTACGTGCACTCACCCACTGGTAAGAGTGGCCTGTCCAGCATCCGCTGGACCGAACAAGCAGCCTAGGGTTCGACCGGTCTCGCCATGCTAACCCGGAAGCGATACGACGCCGCATCGAACATCGCGGCCGCGTTCGCTGCCACACGTTGCGCCGTCGCGTTGTCCGGCGGAATCGGGAGCGCTGCGATCTGGGCGAAGATCTCGTCGCTGGGCTCGTCTCTCGGTTGCCCCACCGCGACGTCCAGCTCCACCTGCTCGCGAATTCGCACCGCGCCGAACGGGTCCGCCGATTGAGGCACCCACACGACCGCTTCGCCAGATTCATCGGCTACGCCGATCCTCGCTCCTGCCGCGGCCCCGGCCAAGGCAACGATCCTGCCCTGGATCCGGCACGTCGCGCCCGGCTCGAGGGCGAGCATCGCCGCGATCTCGGTGTTGGCTCCACGGAGTGTCGCGTCCGCCGGGTTGATGCCCTGCGCGCGCTGCCAGTGCGCGGGCCAAGTCAACGATTGAGAAGGATCGATCGTGGCCAGGAGGTACAGCGGCCATGGCTGGCTGGCGGCTGCTGACTGCACCTCTTCTTCCGGGACGCTACTCGTCCACCACTCATTCCAGCGAGCGGATCCTGCCTCGACCCTCCCGGTAATGAACTCAAGGGCCCACCCGATGGACGGCGCATGCCGAACCAGGGGTTCGGCTATGGGGGCGAGCAGGAGCGCGCCGCCCGGTGGGCCGCCTGCGACACCGAGCTCGACATACAGGTACGTATGGCTCGCGTACGACACCGGAAAAAGCAGGCGCGGGTGCCCGAAGTCCTGGACGCCCCTGTCCCACATCTCCAATGACAAAGTCGGAGATTGCAGCTCCCCTTTGTCGATGAGCCAATCCCGATAACTGAGGCGCAGCCAGGCCCGCCGCAGATCAGGCGGGATGATGTACGGTGCCACACCATCGACGACTCGCTCAACGTCGGCGGCCGACGCGATCGGTTCGCTCTCGGGTACGCCCGCGGCACGGACTGCTTCCAAATAGCGTGCGAGCACTGTGCCTAGATCGCTCATTCAGCCAGCTTCCACTCCGCGCTTGCGGCGGGGCGATGGGAGAATCTCGAGCCGAAGCCGACTCACGGGTGCAAAGGTACAACGGTCTTAGGTTCGAGCTCCTGGAACCAACTGTGCCGCGTGAATGAGCCCGCCGAGGCTGATTGGCCGGCCGATCATAGTTGGGCGGTTCGCGTTACGGGAACCACGGCCCACCACAATTCGGCAGCGTTTCCATAACGCGAACCGAAGGCGCTTAGGGACACAACATGAGTCTGGAGGTGCGTTCGCCAAGCCCTTCCCATGTCTGGGCCGCTATTTCGTGTAGTCGAAGACGGTGACCCATTCCCCGGAACGAGCAATGTAGTTCCATGGGTCACTGAGGTAGTGGACAACCGCGCCGATGTGTTTGGCACCCCACGCCACTCCAACCACCTTGCCTAACTCGCCCCATCGCTCTTGGACTGCCAGGATCTGGTGAAACAGGTGCTCGTTTCGTTGGTGCATCACCAGTTCGAAGAACGCAGGCTCCTGGCCCTCAAGGAGAACCTCTTCGTTTGATGGCAAGTCGTCGGTCTGGAGCTTCGGCTGCCAATCGTCAGGGTTGGCCACGTAGCGCAGCCAGAGGCCGTATAGCGGCGCCAAGAGCGGTATACCCAACCGCAGGCCGATGGGCATCTTGCGCCACGCAGCGTCGAATTCGGTCCCGCTAATGTCCGACTGTTGGACAGTCATATGGTCGATCGCGCGAGGTTCCGAACGCTGCGCCACAACCCCTCGGGCAGAGTTCGCCGCCAGCCGATAGGAAGATGTCAGCGCGCTAACAATTCGCGAGTCGACGCCTTCAGCTAGGACGAGGTCACATTCGGCCATCTTCTGCTCGACCTGCTCGTAGTACGCGCTCTCGCCGAGGTGGATCATCGGGAAAATCAGCCATACAAGCTTGGCTGCCGGGCTCGTCATTCTTACAATCGCAGCCCGCACCCCGATGGCGCTTACCTCGATCAGCTGCACAGGTAGCCCACGAAACGATCGTGAGGTTAGACCCTGTCCTCGGTGCGCCACCACCTGCTCACAAGATCAGACGTGGGCTGTCAGAACCGATTTGTTCCCATCACCGCCCACCATCCTTATGCCCGGGCGCACAGATGTTGATCGGCCGAGCGGTCACTGTTGGCTGGTTCGCGAGTAGACGGCCGACCGCTGAGCGACGACTGGATGGCGGTAAGCACACGTTTGTGTTTAGGGATACCGTCCGAAATTGTAAACGCGTTTTTTGAACTCGTTTGGGCGGGTTTTGCGGAATTGGCCGCGACACCCACTGCGACCCCCTTGCGAAATATTTGTCGGGTCTCGCCTTTCCAGAACGCGAACCGAAGTCGCCTGCCATTGATCGTTAAGGGGGTCCCGGACCCGGCTCATCTCCGGCAGACTCTGGTCCGGACAGCGGCAATGGCGAAGTGACCAAACCAAGGCTCGGACCCGCTCTCAATGACTTCGTGGCGGGGTATCCAGGACCGGCTGAAGCTCAATTCCGCGGTGGTTCTATCACCGTTGTCGCAGCCCTTATCTACGCTGACGGAATTCGTATCGAGTGGCGAATGCCATTGGCCCCCGATCTCGCGTGGATGGATGGCGTTGCTCTGACCGTGGAGCGGGACGTGCCCAAGGAAGTCAGCGGATCACCGGAAGTCATTGACGCGTCATTGAGCGGTAAACGCCTGCGTGAGCTATGGGGTCGAGCCACCTTGTCTGACGACCGCGGTCGTGAGTTTGGGCTCTCGCTTGAGCGGTCCGGCCCCCTGGATCTGTTCGGCGGCTCCGAGGGCACGGCCACTTGTAGTTGCCAGCCACCGGCAGACTCCACCGAACTGACGCTCCTCATCGGTGGGGCCGATATCGTGATTTCTCTTACATCAGACCGACGACCGGAGGACCGTCAATCGGCACTCTTCAGAACAGGTTATCCAGGGCCGATGCCGATCCCCTTCCATGACGGTGCAATCAAGCTCATCTCGACGTTGGTCTACGAAGACCGGATCGGGATCGAATGGCTCGCCAATCCGGTCCCCGATCTCTCTTGGTTGTTTAAGGACACTGTGTCGGATCACCTCATGCCCCAGATTGCAGACGAGGAGCAAAGGCTCATCGCAGCCCAAGCGAGTATGAATTTCAGAAGAACGTTCGCTCTTTGGATGGGCGCTCGCCTGACTGACGATCTGCGCACGCCGTATCAAGGCGCACTGGGGAACTCAAGCGTCTCCAGTTCCGGCTTAAAGGGGGAGGTCTACTTCACTCCGAGCCCGCCGCCAGGCGCGCGTGAATTGAATCTGGTGCTGTACGACCTCTCTGTCTTCATCCCGCTCAGACGCCGCTAAGGGCACTCCGAGAAGGTGGCCAAAACGGCTACTGTCGGCGCGGCAAAGTCGAATGGCCAGAGGTCCACGGATTGCTCAGAACGGCCACCGTCCGCGGTCGCTCGGAAAAAAGTGCCTCGACGTGTTCGTCGAACTCAACTTCATTCGCGTTCGCTCAAGCGCGGGCTTACCTCCCGTAATCGGATAGCCCTGCGTCAGCCTATTCTTCCGCGAGAAGGTAGGGCGAATGGACGTCGTCGAGTGGCTGTTGGAATCCGACGCGGCGATCCGCTGGCAGGTCATGCGTGACCTTACCAACACGTCCGAGGACGATATCGCAGCGGAGAATGCCCGAGTCGCAACCGAGGGCTGGGGCGCGCGGCTGCTGGCCCTCCAGCGGCAGGATGGTCACTGGGACAAGAGCACTCCCGCCAGACTTACGTCGGCTGAGGCGATCAGTTGGTGGAAGTCACTGCCACCCGAGAGACAAGGCACGCTCTTTCCGGAATGGACCTCCACCGCCTGGAGCCTGATGCTGTTGCGGGCATTTGGACTCGATCCCGCCGGAGACGAAGCGCGGCAGGCCATCCGTCGGGTCCGCGAGCGCGTCGCGTGGGAGCACGATGGCGAGCCCTTCTTTGCGGGCGAGGTGGAGCCTTGCATCAACGGCAAAGTCGTTGCGCTTGGAGCCTACTTCGGCGAGCAGGTCCACGGCATCGTCGATCGGCTCCTCGGTGAGCAAATGAGTGACGGCGGGTGGAACTGCGAACAGGAGAACGGGTCGACCCGTGGGTCGTTCCATTCGACGATCGACGTGCTTGATGGCCTGCTCGAATATGAGCGAGTCACCGGCGGCTCACTCGCGGTGAGCGCCGCGCGCCTCCGCGGTCAGGAGTACCTCCTGGAACGGCGGATGCTCCGCAAGTTGTCGACGGGCGATGTGATCGACGCGGCCTTCACGCAGTTCTCCTACCCGACCTATTGGCACTACGACGTGCTCCGAGGTCTGGACTATATGCGCGCTGCCGGCGCCGCTCAGGACGAGCGGATGGCCGAGGCGATCGACCTGGTCGAGTCCAAGCGCGATGCGGAAGGCCGCTGGCCACTCGAGAATCCCCATCCCGGCCGGATCCACTTCACCATGGACGAGGGTGAGGGTAGACCGAGCCGGTGGAACACCCTTCGGGCCATGCGTGTGCTCAGGTGGTACCGGCAAACTCCACGATCGGCCTCATAAGGAGCTGGTCCGGAACCAGGTGGGTCAAGCTAGGTCGAAGCTGCTTCAACGGCCCGGGATCTGGATCGGCCTACCGACGAAGGAAGGCACCGCCAAACCTACCGACAAGCTGTTGCGAACGCGACACCAGCCGCTACCACATGATTGCCTTGTTGCCACGGGTTGTGTCCCTGCGATTCGGAGGATGGCGATCGCCCCAACGTTGGTTTGTGGGCTTCTTGGCTGCTGGCTTCCTCGTCCTCCTCGCTTTGATCGAGATCACCTTCCGACGGTTTCCAAGCAGCCTGGTCTCCTCCGGCACCGGGCCAAAGGCGAACGTGGCCATCTGGTTCGGATCGGACGGCGCGGGTCTGTTCTATATGGGTCTGGGAGCGGTTTACGCGGCACTGTACCTATGGGTCAGTGCGCAAGTCAGGCCGTCCGAGAACGCATGGCGCGTCGGGGCGATGTGGGGCGTGGTTTCGGGGGCGGTCTGGATGGTCGTGACCGCGATCACGGATTGGATTCCCGATATAAGCGTGCTTCGGCCCTTGAGCCTGCTCGTCGTATTGGGTTCGCCCGTTATCGCCGGAGTGCTTGCCGCCAGGGCTGGTGAATCCGTGCGCGATCGCACGCTCGCAGGCTTCTGGTGTGGGGTGGTCAGCGCGGTGCTTATCGCCGGGAGCATCGTGGGATTGGACAATGCTTTCGCAACGACCCTCGAGCACTCGAGGTGGATGCACGACCCAACTTGTCCCCAGGCTGCCGGGTCGGCCCTCGCCGGCTGCGAGATCGGAGACGACCTCGGATTCGTCGACGTCGAGCTCACGCTGATCCCGCTCGTGTGGGCCGGTCTGGGGGCGATCGGCGGGGCAGTCAGCCTGGCGTTCGCGGACAGGGCCGTTTCGCCTAGGACTCGAGAGCGCGCAGACGTTTCCAGCGGTGGCGTCGGCGCCAGTCGCAAGACGGCGGTAAGAGCACCGATCATCTTTGGATTCATGTTGCTGACCTTGTTCGTGGTCGAGATGATCCTGAAGCTCGTGTAGGGAGTCGCGTTTTAGACTGGGCCTGTGGACATGAAGCTCGAGCTCGTCCCAGTTCCTGTCGCCGACGTCGACCGGGCCAAGGCTTTCTATGTCGACCAGGTCGGCTTCCACCTCGACCACGATCATCAGGTCACGGACCAGCTGCGTTTCGTGCAGCTCACTCCGCCTGGATCCGCGTGCTCGATCGTGATCGGAACCGGGATCACCGAGATGGCGCCTGGCTCTCAGAAGGGGCTGCAGGTCGTGGTCAGGGACGTCGAGGCGATCCGCCAGGAGCTTGCCGGCCGCGGAGTCGAGACCGGCGCAGTCGACAAGCAGCCGTGGGGATGGTTCATTTACTTCAGCGACCCTGACGGCAACACGTGGTCGGTGCAGCAGATCGTTTCACGCGCATAGTCACGCCGACGAGGCTGAACCGACCGCGTCTGTTATGTGACGGTCAGCGTCCCCTTCATGCCGGATCCTTCATGGCCAGGCTGGGTGCAGAAGATCACGTAGGTGCCGGCGGCGATGTCGTTGACGTCGAACTCCTTCGAGTCGCCTGCCGAGATCAGCTCGCTCGTGGCTATGCGATTGTTCGAGCTGTCGCGAATCGCGAGGTCGTGCTGAGTGGTCCCCGAGTTGACGAGCCAGAAGATGACCTTGCCGTGCGGGGCGGTGATCGTCCCGGGATCGAACTTGAATTCCGTCATCGTCACCTGGATCGAACCCGCCGGCTGGCCGCCACCGCTGCTCCCGCCGCACGCCGCGAGCAAAGCCACCGCGACCAGCCCGACTGCGAGCGCTCTCACTTTCCTGCCGTGATCCCCACATAAAGAATGATGAAAAGGAAGATCCACACCACGTCCACGAAGTGCCAGTACAGAGTCACCGCCGCGGGACCGACGTGGTTGCGCGAATCGAACTGTCCGCGCGACGCTCGATAGAGGATGAGGGTCAGAAGGACGAGCCCGCCCAAAACGTGTGCGCCGTGGAAGCCGGTCATCGTAAAGAAAGCGCTGGCGAACGTGTTCGCGGTCAGGTTCAGGCCGCGGTGGAAGGCGTTGATGAACTCGTACAGCTGGCCGAACTCGAATGCGAGTCCAAGCACGATGGTGCTGATCTGGAGCAGGAAGAAGCGACGCCGGTTGTCGTGGGCGAGGCCATCCAGGGCGAAGTGGCAGGTCACGCCGCTCGAGAGAAGCAGCACCGTGTTGATGGCGGGAATGCCCAACCAGCTGACGTAGTACTCGGGCGACGCGCTCGGCGCCTTGGGCGGCCACTGGCCGGCAGACCCGAACAGGTAGAAGTACATCGCGAACAGGCTTCCGAAGAACATCACCTCGGAGGCCAGGAAGATGTACATGCCCATCATGCCGGGCTTGATCGCCGGGTACTGGGGGGTCGGCTCCCGCTGCATCGAGGCGACAGCCATCAGCCGTGCCCCTCACCATGCGTCTGGGGTCCGTCGGCGGGAAACATCCGCACGTCCTCCACCAGCACCCAACCTACGACGCCGTAGAGAAAGATCAAGCCGCCGATCACCGCAAGCACGATTCGCGCCGTGGCCGAGAACGGAATCGCGGCGAGGCCGAGGAACAGCGCGCCGACGCAGATGATGAACGGGTAGTTGCTGTTGGGAAACAGGTGGATGCCGAGCTCATGCGCGCGCGCCGCGTAGTCGATCGTGACGTCGACCGGTTCGGGCGGCAGCTCCACGTCGAATCGTGACGCCTTCGCCCGCGCGGGGTCTGCGCTGCGCCAGGCTTTGAAGGCCGCGGACGCCATCACGCTCGATGGCCAGAGCTTGTAGCCGCAGTTGCGGCAGTGGTCCACGAAGCGGGCCGTCCGCAGGCCGCAACGGGGGCAGTCCACGGACAAGCTCGGATTGGACACATCGACGTATCGAGGCTTATGGGCTGCGGCCACAGTCGCTTCTGGATTCTATCCGGTCGCCGCAGGCGGCACCCGGTCGCAATTCGGGCCGTCGATATACTTCACGCTCGTGATCGCACGCGCTCGCGCGTTCCTCATCGCCGCTGGACTCGTCGCGTCTGCAATCGTTCTCAGCTCATGCGGTACTGGTGGCCTCAGCCCCATCTTCCCCACGCCGGTCTCGCCGAACGGGCAGGACATTTACACCACGTACCTCTGGATCTCGGTTCCCGCGCTCGCAATCTTCATCGGGGTCGAGGCGGCGCTGCTCTGGGTTGTCCTCCGCTACCGACGGTCACGCCAGCCTGCCGATTACATGCCGCCGCAGGTGCACGGCAACACGAGACTCGAGATCGTGTGGACCGCCATCCCGCTCGTCATCGTGCTCGGGATCGCCGGCTACAGCTTCAACACCTTGCTCAAGGATTTCCAGCCGATCGACAACGCGCAGATGGAGGTGACCATCAGCGGCCATCAGTTCGGTTGGGACTATGACTACCAAAACGGGGTCGTGGTCCACCAGGAGGGCACGCTGGCCGGCGAGGTGCCGCCCTTCGTGGTGCCGACAGGCACTTTGATCAAGCTCAGGTTCCGGGGCACTGACGTCATCCACTCGTGGTGGGTGCCCGCGATCTCGGGCAAGACCGACGCGGTACCCGGCTATGACAACTTCTCGTGGCTGAAGATCGACCAGGTCGGAACCTGGCACGGCGAGTGCGCGGAGCTGTGTGGAGTCGGTCACGCCACGATGCAGATCAACGTACAGGCGATGAACCGGGCCGACTTCGACAGCTGGATGAACCAGCAGAAGGCGGCGTTGGCTTCGCCATCGCCCGCTAAGTAGGATAGGGAGCGGATGGCCACCACAGCCCTTCCGAGGCCGAAGGCCTACGACGACACATTTTTCAAGCCGATCAGCCTCTGGCTGACCACCACCGATCACAAATTGATCGGGATCATGTACATGGTCACCGGGGTCTTGAGCTTCGTGATCGGCGGCATCTTCGCCCTGATCGTCCGGCTCCAGCTCTCGCAGCCCAACCTCAAGGTCGTCGACCCCGAGACCTACAACCAGCTGATCTCAGCGCATGGAGTGACGATGATCTTCTTCTTCGTCACGATCTTCCTGACCGGCATCGCGAACTACATGGTGCCGATCATGGTCGGCGCGCGCGACATGGCGTTCCCGCGCGTGAACCTGCTGGGCTTCTGGCTGGTCCCGGTGTCGATCATTCTTTACTACAGCGGCTTTTTCACCGGCGGCGCGCTCAACGCGGGCTGGACCGGCTACGCGCCGCTGACCGAGAAGGCCTACAACAGCCACTCCCTCGGCGTCGACTTCTGGGCGCTCAGCATCATCGTTTGGGCGATCAGCGGGATCATGGCGTCGACGAACTTCCTGACCACCATCGTCGCCCTGCGTGCGCCGGGCATGCGGTTCTCGCGGCTGCCCCTTTTCGTCTGGGCCCAGATCTCGACCTCGATCCTGCTGCTGGTCGTGGGCGCGCCGCTGGCGGCGGCGATGATCCTGCTCGAGTTCGACCGCCAGCTCGGAACGCAGTTCTTCACGACGGCGGGACGGCCGGTGCTGTACCAGCACCTGTTCTGGTTCTTCGGCCATCCCGAGGTCTACATCATGATTCTGCCCGGTTTCGGAATGATCTCCGAGATCATTCCGGTGTTCGCGCGCAAGCCGATCTTCGGCTACATGTCGATGGTGGCCGCGCTCTTCGGCATCGTCTTCCTGTCCATGACCGTGTGGGCGCACCACATGTTCACGGTCGGGATGAACGTGTACGTCGAAGGCTTCTTCATGTTGATGACCATGCTCATCGCGGTCCCGACCGGGATCAAGTTCTTCAACTGGATCGCGACCGCCTGGTGGGGTTCGATCGAGTTCACGGTGCCGATGAAGTTCGTCTTCGGCTTCCTGGCCACCTTCCTCATCGGCGGCCTCACCGGGATCTACCTCGCCTCAGTTCCAGTGGACACGCAGCTGCACCAGTCGTACTACGTGGTGGCCCACCTCCATTACGTGCTCTTCGGCGGCAGCGTGTTCACGATCATGGCGGGCATCTACTACTGGTTCCCCAAGATCACGGGGCGAATGCTTGGACACAAGCTCGGCGAGTGGAACTTCTGGACTCTCTTCATCGGCTTCAACGGAACGTTTCTCATCATGCACACGCTCGGCCTCGAAGGGATGCCGCGCCGCATCGCCACCTACGCCAACGAGGCGTGGGCGACGACGAACCTGATCATCACGTTCTCCTCCTTCCTCATCGCCTTCTCGGTCGCCTTGCTCCTGGTCAACATCGTGCGCAGCTGGGCCAGCGGTGTGATCGCGGGCGACGATCCCTGGAAGGGCAACACGCTCGAGTGGGCGACGAGCTCTCCGCCTCCGCCGTACAACTTCGAGCGTGTGCCGCCGGTGCGCAGCTTCATGCCGGTGCGCGACCTGCGCGAGTCAGGCGAGCTGGCCGAGTCCGAGCCACTACCGGCCCCGGCCTAGAGCCCTCCCAACTCAGGGGGAGCCGACTCTTCCCCACGCAGTCGGGAAGTACCGGCTCTTCCCCACGCAGTGGGGAAGTACCGCCGCTTGCGGCGGGGATGGGGCACCGCCGATTCCCGCCCCGGCCTAGAGTCCTTCCAACTCAGGGGGAGCCGGCTCTTCCCCACGCAGTGGGGAAGTACCGCCGCTTACGGCGGGGATGGGGCGCCGCCGATTCCCGCCCCGGCTTAACCCTCTCCCGCAGCATCGGGGTGCCGCAGGACCTCGACGCCTCGCTCGACCGACCAGCGCAGCAGCTTCTTATCGTCGCCAAAGCTGATGAAGCCGGCACGCTCGACGTCCACAGAGAAGAGGTGGTACGGCTCCTTCGGCCGCCAGCTGATCGCCGCATTCAGCACATCCGAGTAAGCCTGCCGCCGATCCGGCTCGGGCACGTCGGCGACCGAGCCGTAAAGCTTCAGGTCGCCGACCTTCGGCTCGCGGTCCACCTGCACGGTCGCGATCGTGATCCGCGGATCGCGCAGCAGGTCGAGCGCCTTCTTCGACTGCCACATCATGCCCAGCAGCAATTCGCCGTCCACCACATAGGTCTCGCACGGGCTGATCCGCGGCCACCCGTCGGCGCGGATGGTGCCGAGAAGCAGGATGCCATTCGCTGCCATCCGCTCTTCCGCGAACTGGGCGAGCTCAGGCGCGGCGGCCGAGAACTCCCGCCAGTTGATCAGTGATGCTCGGCGGACTCGGTCTCCAGCGCCGCTTCTTCAGCGGCGCGATTCCGAGCGTCGCCTCGAAGCACCCACCAGCCGAGGCCAGCCACGCCCAAGGCAGCGACCAAGAAGGCCAGGCTCATCCACAGCCACGCGGGCACCCATTCACCGGCGAGAAAGACCACGGGTCAACATTATCGCCAAGCGACGACCTTCGGCCACTGCGTGCCGGTAGGGTGTTACCAGATAAAGGCCGTTGATCAACCTCATCGACATCCTGATCCTGATCGCGACCGTCGTCGGGCTTGCAAACGGATACCGGCGCGGATTCTGGCTCTCGCTCGCCCAATACGTGGGTCTGCTGATCGGCGTCCTTCTCGGCGCCGCGTCGGCGCGGACGGTGCTCGACTACCTCGGAATCAACAACGCGAGCGCTCGGCCGCTTGGCGCCGTGCTCGTGCTGGTGATCGGCGGAAGCCTCGGCTCGAGCATCGGCTTCGCGGTCGGCGAACCGATCCGGCGCCGCATCCTGCGCACCGGCGTCCACACCTCGACGGATTCCATAGCGGGCGCCGCGCTGTCGGCGTTCGCTGTGCTTCTCATGTGCTGGTTCCTCGGCCTCAGCTTTTCGCGCGGTCCAAGCCCCGAGATCGCGCAGCAGATCCAGAAGTCGGTCGTGCTGCACGGGCTGGATTCGATAGCGCCGCGCCCGCCCCCATTTCTCGCCAGCGTGGAGCAGGTCCTGGCCGGAGTCCAGTTCCCGCCCGTCTTCGCCGGCCTCGAGCCAACGCTGCCAGGCGCCCTACCGGTTCCTGCCTCGATAGACACCCCTGGCGTGAAACAGGCCGATCAGAACGTCGTCAAGGTCTCGAGTCTTGGATGCGGCGGCATCGTGACCGGTAGCGGATTCCCCCTCGGCAGCGGCTACGTGATCACCAACGCGCACGTGGTCTCGGGCACGACGTCGCACGGGATCCAGAAGGTGGACGGCACGACGCTTCGCGCCGAGGTCGTGTACTTCGACCCGGAGCGGGATGTGGCGGTGCTCTACGCACCGGGCTTCACCGCACCTGGTATGGCGTTCGCCCCGGCGCAGCGCGGCACGCAAGGCGCAGTCATCGGTTATCCGGGAGGACAGTCGGAGAAGACGGTCCCTGCGGTGGTCGACGGCGCGGTGATGGCCGAGGGTCGCGACATCTACAACCAGAACCTGGTGACGCGCCAGATCTACGTCCTCCAGGCAAGCGTGCGGCCGGGCAACTCCGGCGGACCCCTGATCGACCTCCAGGGCCACGTGCTGGGCATGGTGTTCGCGACGTCGGCGAGCGACCCGAACCAGGCTTACGCGCTCACCGATGACGAGATCGCACCCGACATCCGCGACGCCGAGGCCAACCCCTCAATCAAGGACACCAGCCACTACGAGTGCGCGGCCTAGCCCGATTCTGATTCGGGCTTAGCCTCTTCGATCAGCATCACCGGGATCCCGTCGACGATCGGATAGACCACTTTGCAGCTGGGACACCGCAGCTGATCAGGCGCCTTCAACTCCACCTTGGTGTGGCACTTTGGACAGGCCAGGATTTCGAGAAGTTCTTGAGAGATCACGGGCGCATGGTAGTACGGTTGCGCCTGTGATTTTGAGGCGGCTCTACCTGTACCTGGTGAGCGCCGCGGCGCTCGGCCTTTTGGCGGCCGGCCTCTCGCTTCTAGGCGCCACGGTACTGCTCTTCGTCTTCAACGATCCGACCGCCGATGCAAGCCGCGCCCAGCTCGCCATCTTCACCGCGATGACGGTGGTCGCCGCGCCGGTGTGGGCGGTCCATTTCTGGTTTGCCCGCCGCTTCGCGATGCGCGACCCGTTCGAGCGCGCATCGGCGCTGCGCCGCCTCTACCTGTACTTCGCCTGCCTGGTGACGGCCCTCGCGGCGACCCAAACACTCGCCTACGCGTTCGCCATGGTGCTGCAGCCAGTCCTCGACAACCAGCCGGGCAGCTGGCTGACCGCGGCTCAGCTGGGCTGGGCGACCTTCGTCCTGGTGGCGATATTCGCTTTCCATTTCCGGACCGCGGCGAGAGACCGTGCGGCGGTGCAGGAGGAAGGCGCGTCGGCAACGCTGCGCCGCTGGTACATGTACGTCGCGCTTCTTTCCGGTCTGCTGATGATGCTGACCAACACCGCGCTCTTGCTCCAGCAAAGCTGGACGCAGCTCGTCGGCGGCACCTCTACGACAGCCTTTCCCAAAGGCGGCGGCGGCGGCTTCGTGTCGGCCCTGGCGTTCGCGGCCGGCCCGGCCATCGCGGGCGCGGTCCTGTGGGGCTTCCACGCGCGGGCGATCGCCGTGGGTCACCTGTCGGACGACCGCCACTCGACGCTGCGCGCGCTCGCGGGATTCATCGCCGTGGCGAACGCGATGGTGTACGCCCTGTTCGGCGCGAGCCAGATCCTCTATTACGGCCTGGCGCGACTTCTCGGCGTCAGCGACCCCGGCGGCGCCGGGACCAACGTGCTGGCAGCCGTCGGGGCGCCCGGCTCGCTTCTGCTCGTATGGGGAGTGGCCTGGTTCCTGATCAATCGCCGTCTTGCCCGAGACGCCGGCACGCAGGAAGCAGACCGGCAGGCAGGCGTGCGCAGGCTCTACACGAACCTGGCGGCGCTGGTCTCGCTCGCGGTCTGGGCGATCGGAGCCGGCGGCCTGCTCGGCACGCTCGCCAAGCAGCTCGAGGCGCCGATCATCGGCGTGCAGGCGACCGACTGGAAGGATCCGATCAGCCTGTGGATCACGCTCCTCGTCGTCGGGGCGGCGATCTGGGCGGCTTACTGGCGCCCGGCGCCATGGGCGGCCGACCGGCAGTCGCTCAGCCGCAAGCTATATGTATGGGCCGCCCTTCTTGGCAGCATCCTGGCGGTGCTCGGCGGAGGCGTCGGCATGCTGAACTCAGTCCTGCAGCAGGTCTTCAGCGCCCACCCTCGCTTGAACGACGCCGGCAACCTCGGCGTGGGTCACTACCTGGCCGTGATCGTGGTCGCCGCCGGCGTCGGCTTCTACCACTGGCGCGTCCTGCGGGCTGACGCGGCGTCCCGACCTCCCAAGGTGGGCGTCGCCCCGGCACCCGCCACCGCGGTCGCCATCGTTGCGACATCGTCCGCGGCTAATGCGCCGGCGCCCGCGAAGGAGGCTCTCGGCGCGCACGCCCGCAGCTACACGCTCATCGTCACCGACGCGACCGACGACGATGTCCACCAGGCGCTGGCGGAGCTTCCGCCGCACGCCGGCTACAAGCTGACACCGACCGAACAGACCGTTGACGGACGCTGACGCCCAGGCGTATCTCGACCTGGTCGACTGGCGGCGACGCGTCGGCGACCTGTACCGGACGACGGGTCCGGATGCTTTGAGGCGATTCCGCCAGGGACGCGACCGGTTGTTTCGCGACCACCCCCAGTCCCCCATCGAGCTCGACGAGCGCGATGCCTTCTCGGGCCTGCGCTACTTCGAAGCGGATCCCGCATATCGCGTCACCGCGCACTTCGAGGCGGGCGACGGGAGCGAGCTCGTGATCGACACCGGCGGCGAGGATGGCGCGGTGAGGTACCGCCGAGCCGGCAGGCTCGAGTTCACGCTGCTCGGCCAGTCCTGCGCGCTGACGGTGCTCAGCCTCGTCCAGTACGCGGGCGGGCTGTTCGTGCCGTTTCGCGACCTGACCTCAGGACATGAAACGTATGGCGGCGGCCGCTATCTGTTCGACACGGCCAAGGACACCGACGGACTCGTCCTCGAGCTGGAGCCGAGATCGCCTGACCTGTTCATCGACTTCAACTACGCCTACAACGCCTCATGCGCGTACAGCCCGCGTTGGGCATGTCCGCTCGCGCCGCCGGAGAACCACCTCCAGGTCGCGGTGCACGCCGGAGAGCTCAACTACAAGAGCTAGGCTCGGCCGAGCCTCATGCGGGTACTGCGCTCCCTCGGACAGCCTTGATCAGCTCGCCCGCAAGCGCGATCGACTCCCTCGTCGAAAAGATGTTGTTGTTGAGGGTGAATCCGCCAAAGCCGGCTTCCATGTACTGGCCGATCACCTCGGCACCCTGCGCCACCGACACGATCATCGCCATCGCGCGCCGCTCGGGGTGCAGACCTTCGACGATTGCCTTGGCCTCCTTCTCGTTCTCCGCCAGCACCAGCGGCAGGCCAACGGTCAGCAGGATCTCGGACGGGTCGCGGTTGACGGCGGCGCAGTGCTCTTCGAAGACCTTCTTCTTCCGCTTCAGGTCTTCGAGGTTGCCGCCGAACCAGTGGCCGATATCGCCATGCTCGGCGAGGATGCGCAGCGTCCGCCGCTCGCCGCCACCGCCGATCAGGATCTTCGGGCCTCCCGGCTGAATCGGCCTTGGCACGTTGAGCACGCGCTCGATCCTGTAGTGCTTGCCCGCGAATGACGGCCGCTCTTCGGTGAACATCAGCCTGGCGATGGTCACCGCCTCGTCGAGCCGGTCCATGCGCTCTTTGATCGGCGGGAACTCGATGCCATAGCCCTTGTGCTCGTCTTCGTTCCACGCGGCCCCGATGCCGAGGATGGCGCGGCCTCTGGAGATGACGTCGAGCGTGGTCACCTCTTTGGCCAGCAGCGCTGGATTCCGATAGGTGACGCCGGTAACAAGAGTGCCGAGCTTGACGCGCGACGTTTGCGTCGCCACCGCGGCGAGCGTCGTGTACGCCTCCATCATCGGCTCTGTTTCCGGACCGATCCCGCGAATCTGATAGAAGTGGTCCATCACTGTGACGAGGTCGAAGCCGGCTTTCTCGGCCGCCTTCGCGTTCTCTACGACGCGGTCGAAGAGCTTGTTGTGGGGAACCCCGGGAAACGTGAAGCTGGGCATGTGAAATCCGAAAAAAGCAGCCATGTTGATGACAATACCGGCACCGGTATTACCATTCCATGATGGCCTGGAAGACGCTGGCCTGGGTCGCGGTGGCCTTCGTGCTACTGCTCACCGGCACGGTCATGGTCTTCGAGGCTTTCGACCGCAACTCGAACTCCGCCAGCGACACGATCCGGCCGTTCGTGATCACGATGGCGCCGGTCTGGGCGGTGGCTATCGCCGCCGCGCGGGTGCTCCTGCGGAGCGACCGAAACTAAGCCCAGAACCAGAGCCCTATAGATAGAATTTGTAGGGTCCGGGTGTGGCTATAGAAGAATCCCGTAACGGGAAACCGAGCGGCATCCAGCTCGTCCAGGTCGAGGGTTTCCTCGAGGTGGCCCGCAGGGGCAGTGTCAGCCGGGCCGCTGAGGCGCTCTTCATCACCCAGCCGACCCTGACGGCGCGCCTCCAGGGCCTGGAGCGCGAGCTCGGCACCCCCCTTTTCCTCCGCACGCCGCACGGGATGCGCCTCACCGATGCCGGGCGCGCCTGGATCCCGTTCGCCGAGCGCGCGCTGCGCGCGCTGGTCGACGGGCGGGATGCCCTCGAGCAGGTGATGACCGCATCCGCCGGCCATCTGATGATCGCGGCGGCCCCTGCCGTGAGCACCTACGTGCTGCCCGAGCTGCTCGAGCAGTTCGTGGCAGCCCATCCGCGGGTCGAGGTCTCGGTGCGGACGGGGCATTCTGAAGACGTGGTCGAGCTCGTGCTGCGCGACGAGGTGCAGATCGGGCTGGGCCGCGCCATCCGCCACCCCGACCTCGAGCTGCGACCGTTCCACACTGAGGATCTCGTGCTGGTGTGCGCGCCGGACCATCCCTTCACCGGACGGCCATCGGTCGCGATGTCCGAGGTGGCCGGCCAGAAGCTGATCATGTTCGATCGCACGTCGAGCTACTACGAGATCACGCAGGGCGCGTTTCTCTCTGCGGGCGTCAGCCTTCGCGGGTTGATGGAGCTGGACTCGATCGAAGCCGCGAAGAAGATGGTTGAGCGGGGCCTGGGCGTCGCGCTGCTGCCGGGGACGGCGGTCGCGCGCGAGGTGGCCGGCAAGACCCTGTGCGTGGTCAAGATGAAGGACGCCCCGCCGATGCAGAACTCGATCGTCGCTTACAGGCGCCGCGACGCGGGCAAACCTGAGGGCATCGCGGCCGCATTCCTGGAGCTGATCGAAGCCAGATAGAACGCTCTTCCCCGCTTGCGGGGAAGTACCGCCGCAGGCGGGGATGGGGCCGCGACAATACGGATGCCAGCCTTTGGTAAACGCACAGACCGCTCGCATTCAACATCGGTTTTTCCGATGGGTCTCATCAAATCAATCAATTTGACTTATATCGATTGCATCGTTAGCTTGAGTCTCATGGACAGCGACAAGCGGACCGCAGAAGCAGAGCGCGAGCCCTCCACGCACGAGTGCGAGTGCCCCGAACCCTGCAACTGCGATCACGACAACGAGTAGTCCCGCGGACTCTCGGCGTTAGCCACACAAAGCTGATCTCAAGGAGGCCCTAATGGATCTCGTCTCCACGCCCCTCCTCCCAGAGGGCTACAAAGTGCCGGCTTCGCGGAATGAGCCGCCGAGCAAGCGGCTGCGCCGCCTGCTGGCGGACAAGCCCTACGTGTTCGCGCCCGGGGTCTACGACCCGATGGGCGCACAGCTGACCATGTACCACGGCTTCGACGCCGTGTACTTCAGCGGTTACTCGTTCGCGATCGGCCACCTCGGCACGACCGACATGGACCTCTACTCGTCGGTCGAGATCGCCGACGGCGCGCGCCGGACGGTCAGCGCCCTGCGCAAGTTCCAGCTCACCATGGCGATGGGCGACCCCGAGAAGAAGGTCGCACCGATCCACCTCGAGATCCCGCCCGTCGTCGTCGATATGGACGCGGGCTACGGAAACCTGTTCAACGTCCAGCGCACGATCGAGCTGTACGTCAACGCAGGCGTGGCCGCGGCGCACCTCGAAGACCAGGTGATGCCGAAGCGCTGCGGGCACATCGCGGGCAAGGCACTGATCTCGGCGGACGAGTTCGTCGGCAAGCTGAAGATGATGCGCAGCGCGGCCGACGATCTCGGCCACAAGGACTTCATCATCATCGCGCGCACAGACGGGGTCTCGGCGACCGAAGCACCCGAGTCGAAGCGCGGCCTCGAGCTCGCGGTGGACCGTGGGCTGCGCTACCTCGACAGCGGTGTGCCCGACCTGCTGTGGTGCGAGTTTCCAACCGCGGAACGCGGGCCCACAGAAGAGTTCTGCACGCAGATCCGAAAGCGTTTCCCGGCGGCGCGCTTCGCCTTCAACTACTCATCGTCATTCAAGTGGTTCAACGAGAAGAACCCGATCACGTGGGATGAGCTCGGCATGCTGGGCGTGGGATTCATATTCATCACGCTCGCGCTGCAGCACGCGGCCGGGTATGGCATGTCGATCCTGCTCGACGACTTGAAGCAGTCGAAGGAGCGCGGCTACATGGACCTCCAGCGCAAGGAGTGGGCGGAGGGCGTCGACGTTCCGACCCGCTCTCACCACAACTTCACCGGCGTGCCCTACCACCACCACGTGGGCCAGGAGTACGGCGCGTCGCGCCTCAACGGAGACATGGACGAGCATCTGGAGATCTCAAAGGTCGTCTAGAGGCAAGTAAGTCCTCCCCATTCATGGGGAGGTGTGTCTTCCCCACGCAGTGGGGATGGGGCTGCCCACGAACGCACAGTAGACTTCGCCCGAAAGGGCGAGCGTGATTCTCTATCCGTTCCGCTATCTGTGGTGGCTGATCTCGAGCGTAAGGCTGCTCCTCCCCATTCATGGGGAGGTGGCTCTTCCCCACGCAGTGGGGAAGTACCGCCGCTTGCGGCGGGGATGGGGCAGCCGCCGGAGGGGCTGCCAGTAGACTTCGCCCGGAAGGGCGAGCGTGATTCTTTATCCGTTCCGCTATCTGTGGTGGCTGATCTCGAGCGTAAGGCTGCTCCTCCCCATTCATGGGGAGGTGGCGCGAAGCGCCGGAGGGGCTGCGCCGGAGGGGCTGCCTTAGACTTCGCCCGGAAGGGCGAGCGTGATTCTTTATCCGTTCCGCTATCTGTGGTGGCTGATCTCCAGCGTCCGCCGATCGATAGGCAGGCCGCCTGAGTTCGTCATGTTCGTTCTTGAAGAAGACCTTCCAGCACTGCCAGATCCGCCGCGACCTCTCTGGCAGCGCTTCACCGGGCGGCCACGGTTGAGCGTGAAGGAGCTCGGCGAACGCTTCGACAGGATCGCCCGCGACAGGCGGATCAAGGGCGTCGTCCTTCACCTGCGCCCGGCCGGGATGCCGATGTCGACGCTGCAGGACCTGCGCGAGCTGATAGCTACGCTGCGGAAATCGGGTAAGCGTGTCGTGGCGTGGGCGCCCTCCTACAGCACAGGCACGTACTACCTCGCTTGCGCGTGCGACGAGATCCTGATGATGCCGACGGGCATGATCGGCGCGCTCGGGTTCGCGACCACGGGAATGTTTCTCGCCGACGGCCTCGCTCGATTCGGCCTGGGCGCGGACTTCATCCAGGTCTCGCCCTACAAGTCCGCGGCCGACCCTCTCACCAAATCGAAGATGTCGGGCGAGCTGCGCGAGCAGCTCACGTGGCTGCTCGACTCCCAGCACCACGAGCTCGCTACCGCCATCGCCGACTCGCGACATACCGACGAGGCCGGCGCAAAGAAGCTGATCGACAGCTCGCCCTACGGCGACGACACCGCCCTCGAAGGCCACGCGGTGGACCGCATCATGTCGGAGGAGGACCTGTCCGCGCATCTAGGACCGATCGGGACCTGGGAGCGCGCGGAGCGCAAGATGCGCAGACCTGCGCCGGCCCTGGGCCGCGGCAGGTATGTGGCCTTGCTTCGAATCGAGGGCATGATCCTCGACGGGCGCTCCGGCCGCCTGCCCGTGAGGCCGCCCATCGACATTCCGCTGGTGGGCGAGGAGCGTGCGGGCGATCTGACCGTCGTCCAGCTCGCGCGACAGGTGGCCGCCGACAAGCGGGCCGCGGCCGCCGTCCTATATGTGAACTCGCGAGGTGGATCCACGACCGCATCCGAGGCCATGCGGCTGGCGCTCGAAACGGTCGCAAGGCGCAAGCCTCTGGTGGTCGTGATGGGACGGACAGCCGCATCAGGCGGCTATGACGTTGCCACGCCTGGCGCGTGGATCATCGCCCGGCCGAGCACGCTGACAGGGTCGATCGGCGTGCTGGGCGGCAAGATAGTCACCGGCGGCCTGTGGTCGAAGCTGCAGTTCAACCGCGAGACGATCGCCTTCGGCAACCACGCGGCGATCAACAGCGACGAGAGGCCGTACTCAGATGAGGAGCGCGAGATCGTCACAAGGGAGATCGACCACCTCTATCGAGGATTCCTGGATGTGGTCGCCAGGGCGCGCAAGATGACGCCCGACGAATTGCAGCCGATCGCCCAGGGCAAGGTTTGGACCGGGCGTCAGGCGCTGGAGCGCAAGCTGGTCGACGAGCTGGGCGGCCTGGACGCCGGCGTGATCAAGGCCCGCACCCTGGCGGGGCTGCCGGCGAGCGCACCACTCCGCGAAGTCCGCGGCCCGAGGCGAATGATCCCGCCCCTGGCCGAGCCGGCCCCCGCGGGCGGCTGGTTCGGCTACGTGCTGGACGGCCTGACGATGCTGAACCGAGCGCCAGCGCTGGCAGTGATGGAGTACCTACCCGGCGAACTGACTTAAGTCCCGGCCTGCTTCTTAACAGGCCAGGTTGACGCCGAGTTTTCGCAAACCTAACTTGAGCTGAGGTACGGACGGCTCGGGGGAGGAAGCCAAGAAAGAAGGGAGGGCCCCGCCAGGGGTGCGCCGTCGCGATTCCGCACCGTTGGCGCCACCGGGTTCCTTCAACAACAAGAATTGCGCCTCGTTGGCGCCAACGGTCTGTCTCGCCACCGGAAATTCCACGGCTTTGGCGCCAAAAACCTCTATCACCGACGGGATTTGCCGTTTTTGGCGCCAAAACCGCCTTCCACGCCGACGGAGCTCACGAATCGAGCGGCGGCAACCTCCACGGCTGGCGCTCGCGCACGACCGAATAAACCGCTTCGACGATCGTCTCCCGATTCGGCTTGGAGAAGTAGTCCCCGTCCGGCCCGTACGCCGGCCGGCTCGGCGACGCAGCGAGCGTCCGCGGCGCCGCATCAAGGTGCCACCAACCCTGCTGCACCTCCAGGATCTGCTGGAGCATGAACGCCGACGCCCCACCCGGCACATCCTCGTCAAGGCAGATGAGCGCGCGTGTCTTGGCCACCGACGAAACCAGCGTCTGGTTGATGTCGAACGGGTTCAGCGTCTGGACATCGATGACCTCACACGAAACCCCCAGCCCATCGAGCGTCGCAGCAGCATCCAGCGCGATTGCGCAGCACGCGCCGTAGGTCACGACGGTCGCGTCAGTGCCCAGGCGCAGCACCTCCGGCACCCCGAGCGGAACCGTGAACGACCCGATGTTGTCCGGGACCCGTTCCTTCAACCGGTAGCCGTTCAACACCTCGATCACGATGCCCGGGTTGTCGCCCTGGAACAGCGTGTTGTAGAACCCCGCGGCCTGGGTCATGTTGCGCGGCACCGTGATGTAGATGCCCTGCAGCGCGTTGAGCAGGACCGACATCGGCGAACCCGAATGCCAGATGCCGACCAGGCGATGGCCCTTGGTCCGGATGACAACCGGGGCCTTCTGCCCGCCGACCGTGCGCCAGTGCAACGTCGCGAGGTCGTCGGCGGCCACCTCCAACGGATAGAGGAAGTAGTCGAGGTACTGGATGTCGCAGATCGGGCGAAGCCCGCGCATGGCCGCTCCGATCGCCTGCCCCAGGATCGTCGCCTCGCGGATGCCGGTGTCGGTCAGGCGCAGCTCCCCATACTTGGCCTGCAGCCCCTCGAACACGAGGTTCACGTCGCCCAGCCGCCCCACGTCCTCCCCGATGACGAAGATCCGCGGATCGCGCGCGAAGTTGGCATCGAAGTTGCGGACGAGAATCTGCCGGCCGTCGACCAGAGGCGATTGCTCCGAGTAGACCGGCGCGACCACCGGCACGTTGAGCGGCGACTCTGGCGAGCGGCTGTATAGAAAAGAGTTGTAGCGCTCGTCGTTCTCGCGCCGGTATTCCTGGACGAACTTCGCCAGCTCGGTTCGCGCGGGCGACTCGATGCCGCGCAGCTGGTGCAGGGCTCGCGACGCGCTGGACATCACGAGCGACCGCGTCACCTTGCTGGCGTCCTCGAGCGAGCTGGTGATCTCCGCCACCTCCGGCATGTCGACACCCCGGAGAAGCGCCACCGCTCGATCCCGCTCAACCCGGATCGGGGCCTGGAACGCGTCCCACGCCAGGTCGCGCGCCGCCTCGACCGACTCCTTGTCCGCCGCCTCCCAACCCTCGAGCTGCGACTCGCTCGCGACCCCGAACTCGATGATCCAGTCGCGCATCCGGGCCACACAGTCGTACTCGTTCTCGAACCGCAGCCGCTCCTTCGACTTGTATCGCTCGTGGCTGCCGCTCGTCGAATGGCCCTGCGGCTGCGTCATCTCCGTGACATGGATCAAAGCGGGCTTGTGCTCACGGCGCACCTTGTCGATCGCTGTCGCGTACGTTTCGATCAGGCTCGCATAGTCCCAACCACGCACCACGTAGATGTCCATCCCCGGCCGGTCATCGGGCGTGAAGCCGCGGAGCGCATCGGAGATCGACGCCTTGGTCGTTTCGGCGGTGATGGGAACGGAGATCCCGTAGCCGTCGTCCCAGACGGACATCGCCATCGGCACCTGGAGCACGCCGGCCGCGTTGATGGATTCCCAGAACAGACCCTCGCTCGTGGCCGCGTCGCCGATGGTTCCGAACGCGACCTCGTTGCCACTGACCGAGAAACCCTCTTGAGCACCCTTCAGCTGCGGGTTGTCGCGATAGAGCTTCGACGCGTAGGCGAGGCCGACGAGTCGCGGCATCCAGCCCGCCACGTTGGACACGTCAGCGCTCGAGTTCGGAGTGTCGATCGAGCGTGCATAGCCGCCGCCATCCTCGAGGAAGCGGGTGGCGAAGTGATTGCCCATCTGGCGGCCACCCGAAGCAGGCTCGGCCTCGAGGTTCGCGTTGCCGTAGAGCTGCGCGAAGAATTCGCGCACGTTCGACATCCGCGTCGCCCACATGAAGGTCTGGTCACGGTAATAGCCGGCGCGCCAGTCGCCCGGACGAAATGTCTTGGCCATCGCGATCTGGGCGACCTCTTTGCCGTCTCCGAAGATGCCGAAGGTCGCGTTGCCGCGCAGGACTTCCGCCCGACCGATGACGCTTGCCCGACGGCTGCTGTACGCCAGGCGGTAGTCGGCGATTATGGCTTCGGCGGTCAGGGAGAACTTCGAGTTGCGGAGCGCGCGCGCCATAGCTTGCAGGTTAACGCTCGAACGCGCCAAAAGTCCTCGGCGATGCGTGGTTACGCCGAGCTGACGCGCTCCTCTTCTTGCTCCCGGCGGAGCAGCCCCGGCCGGCTCGCCTGAAGGGCTTCCTTCATGTGGACGTATGCCTTGGCCAGCTCGCCTCGGCGTTCCAGGATCTCGGCGTAGACCCCGTGGCACTGGAGCAACCGCTCACGCATGCCGAGCGTCTCGAACCCTCGAATAGCCTGCTCGAACTCTCCGTCGACCGCCTCGTGCTCGCCGCGGCGGTCGGCGATGCGCCCGAGCCACACATGCGCCTCGGCGACGCTCGCCCCCTCTTCCAGGCGCTCGGCCAGCTCGAGAGCTTGCCGCGCCATCTCATACGCCTCGCCGTCGTTGCCTTCCTCGATCGAGAGCTCGCACAGGCTCAGCAAAACGTGGCTGCGGCCGAACTCGAGGTCGGCTTCGTCACAGAGTGCAAGCGCGCGCTCGAGATGGTGGCGGGCTCCGGCGAAATCCCCACGCGACATAAGGACAAGGGCGAGATTGTTCTCCGACCTGGCCAGGGCGACCCGGTCGCGCAGCACTTCGAGGAGAGCAACCGAGCGCATCGCGTACCTGGCCGACGCTTCGACGTCTCCCATCTCGCGATAGGCCATGCCAAGGTCGCTGTACATGCGGGCGGCCCGGCGCAGGTCGAAGACGGCGCCGCCGGCGGCGATGGCTTCCTCGTACGCGGCGACCGCACGGTCCGATTCGCGGTTGGCGACATAGATGCTGGCCAGGATGCCGAGCAGCCGGGCTTCGATTGGAGCCGGCAGTGGCTTGAGGCCACGACAGACGGCCAGAGCCCTCAGGGCCAGGGGCAGCGCGTCCTTCGACTGCAGAACGTTGGCCAGGGCGGCCTGGGCGCCGATGCACTCGGCCAGCATCACTCCGTCGTTCACGGCCTCGAAATGGGCCCGCGCCTCGTCAAGCAGCGCCGAAGCCCGCTCCGGCTGCGCCGTGCCGAGGTGGGCCTGGGCCAGGAAGTAGCGGATGCGACCCAGACGAAAGGCGGACGTTCCGCGGTCGAGCAGCGAGGTGCCCAGCTTGATGGCCTCATGGTTGCGGCCGTCCGCGACGAGGGCCTCCAGCTCGATGAGGCTCGCCTGCGCGTCGTCAGCCGATCCCGCAGGCTCGGCCAGGAAGAACTCGACCGGCTTGCCGGTGCGGCGCGCGATGTGCTCGAGGGTCGGAAGCGACGGCCTGGTCCGGCCAGTCTCGATGAGGTAGATTGCCGGGGCGGTCACGTGACCTTTGCCCAGCTGGGCGAGGCTCAGCCCGGATTCCGCACGGGCCTGTTTGACAGAGCCCGGACGGAGGTTGATGCCGGGGAGCCGTCGCCGTTTGGGCTGCGCGTCAGCCGCAACTGGTGCGTCAGTCCGCCCGCTAGCCACCGGGTGTCACTTTATACGAAATCCTGAAGACATGTGTCAAGCTCTTCCTGAAACGTTTGTTTCAGGTTCATTGGTCGTTCTTTCCTGGCAAATCTCCAAAACCTGAATACTTAACGCTGTTAAGTTAAACTGGCTTGTAGCAGGTCGCGGTAAGAGTGCTTCCCGCCGCGGCCTGCTCCCCTCATCGTTCAGCCCTCTCCCTGAGCCACACCCTCCAGGGAGAGGGTTTTTTTTGTCCTCCCCATTTATGGAGGTGTGTGTCCTCCCCATTCATGGGGAGGTGGCGCGAAGCGCCGGAGGGGCCGAACCGAGCCCGACGGGCCGGAGATGGCGGGCCTGTCCTCCCCATTCATGGGGAGGTGGCGCGAAGCGCCGGAGGGGCCGAATCGAGCCCGACTAGGCCGGAGATGTCGGGCCTGTCCTCCCCATTTATGAAGGTGTGTCCTCCCCATTCATGGGGAGGTGGCGCGAAGCGCCGGAGGGGCCGAATCGAGCCCGACTAAGCCGAAGGAAACGTCCCGAACAGTTTGATCTCGGCGCTCGCCTCTTCCAGATCACTGAGGGCCGCCTCGGCCGCACCCGCCGCGCCCGCCTCGCCATTGATCGAGAAATCGAGGTAGAACCGGTACTCGAACGGCTGGCCCATCATCGGCCGGCTGTCCAGCCTCGTCAGGTTCACGCCTCGCCGGGCAAAGCAGTCGAGCGCGTGCGCGAGACTGCCCGGCCGGTGCGCGGTGACGAAGGCGATGGATCCCTTCCACCCGCTGCTCGCTTCGCGCGGCCGCGCCGGCGCCCCGGACTCGACGACCACGAAGCGCGTGCGATTTTCGGAATCGTCCTGGATCGATTCGGCCAGCACGTAAAGCCCGTACCTGGCTGCGGCCGCCTTGCTCGCGATGGCCGCGGTGCCCGGCTGCCTCTGCTCGGCGACGGCTCGCGCCGCCCCGGCCGTGTCGTGATAGGCGACGGAGCGAATCTGCCGCGAGTGCAGGTAGCGGTCGCACTGGGCCAGCGCCTGCGGGTGCGACAGAGCGCGCTCGACCGGACCGGGCCACCCGAGCAGGCAGTGCCTCACCGGCAGCACGTGCTCGCGCACCACTCGCAACCCCGGCAGCTCCCAGAGCAGGTCGGATACCTCCTGCACGATGCCGGCGCTGCTGTTCTCCACAGGCAGCACTGCGGCCTCGACCGCCCCCATGGAAAGCGCATCGAAGGTCAGGCGGAAGGTTGCAAACCCCACCGCCTGGGCGTCCGGGAAGAGCGCGGAAGCCGCCTCGTCCGAATAGGCGCCCGGCTCCCCCTGGTAAGCAACCTTCACCCGAAGATCAGGTGTCGAAGGGTATCCGCGACGTGGTTGTGGTCGTGGAGCTGGTCGGTCACCGGCGGATGCCCGTTGCCCTCGTGCCCGTTGGTGGTCTCCGACATCGCCGCGATCTTGCGCAGGTCCTCGTCGGTGACTTCCTTCTTGGTGTCCGCCAGCTGAAGGAAGCGCTGCCATGCCGCATCGGCGGGGGCGTCGACCAATGTGATGCCCAACCGATTCAGCCGGTGGTGAAACGCATGGCGGCCGGACCGCGCCGTAAGCACGATTTTCGAGTCGGACAGCCCGACGTCCTCCGGTTTCATGATCTCGTAGTTCAACCGGTCCTTCAGCACACCGTCCTGGTGGATGCCCGACGCGTGGGCGAAGGCGTTGGCCCCGACCACCGCCTTGTTCGGCTGCACCGGCGTGCCAGTCAGCTCGGAGACGAGGCGCGACGTGCGGGTGATCTCGGTCGTGTTGACGCCGCACTCGAGCCCGAGCTTGGCCTGGCGCACGCGCAGCAGCATCACGACTTCCTCGAGCGACGTGTTGCCCGCGCGCTCGCCAATGCCGTTGATCGTGCACTCGACGCGCCGAGCCCCGGCCGACAGTGCGGCCAGCGTGTTGGCCACCGCGAGCCCGAGGTCGTTGTGGCAGTGCACCGAGAAGAGCGCCCTCTCGCTGCCGCGCGCTTCGTTGATGACGCGTCGCACCAGCTCGCCGAACTCATACGGCAGGCAGTAGCCGGTGGTGTCCGGGATGTTGATGACGTTCGCGCCCGCGGCGATCATCGTCTCGACCGTCTCGACCAGGTAGTCGGGGTCCGCGCGTCCGGCGTCCTCCGGCGAGTACTGCACGTTCTCGCACAGCGACCGCGCGTACGCGACCGCCTCCGCACCACGCTTGAGCACTTCATCGCGAGTCATGCCGAGCTTGCGGTTGATGTGAACATCGGAAACCGAAAGCACAATGTGAATCTGCGGGTCCTCCGCCTCCTTGATGGCGCCCCACACGGCGTCGATGTCCTCGCGCACCGCCCGCGCGAGCGCGGTCACCGTGGCGCCGCGAATCTCGCGCGCGATCCTCCGGCACGCCTCAAAGTCGCCGGGTGAGGAGATCGGAAAGCCCGCCTCGATGACATCGACGCCGAGCTTCTCGAGCTGCCGAGCGATGCGCAGCTTGGAGTTCGAGTCGAGGTGGAAGCCTGGCGACTGCTCGCCGTCGCGCAGCGTCGTGTCGAAGATGAATACTCGGTCCGGACTTGCGTCTTTCATTTTTCTACAGGCTCCAACCAGGTCATCATCGAGCGCAGGTCTCGCCCGACCTTTTCGATTTGGTGATCCGCGTCTTTGCGCCGCATGGCTAGGAATCCCTCTCGACCGTTTGAGTTTTCATCCAGCCAGCGCTCGGCGAAGGTGCCGTCCTGGATCTCGCGCAACACCTGCCGCATCTGCTGGCGCACGTGGTCGTCGATGACGCGAGGACCGGAGACGTAGTCGCCGAACTCAGCGGTGTCGGAGACCGAATAGCGCATGAATCCGAGGCCGCCGCGGTACATCAGGTCGACGATCAGCTTCAGCTCGTGCAGCACCTCGAAGTACGCAAGCTCGGGCTGATAACCCGCTTCGACCAGCGTCTCGAAACCGGTCTTGACCAGCGACGCAACTCCTCCACAGAGGACCGCTTGCTCGCCGAACAGGTCAGTCTCGGTCTCTTCCTTGAATGTGGTCTCGAGCACGCCTGCGCGACCGGCGCCAAGCGCTCGCGCGTACGCGAGGGCTCGCTTCCACGCGTGACCTGTCGCGTCCTGGTGCACGGCGATCAAAGCGGGCACGCCCTGCCCTGCGACGTAGGTGCTGCGCAGGAGGTGGCCCGGACCCTTGGGCGCGATCATCGCCACGTCGATGTCCTGGTTGGGCTTGATCTGGGCGAAGTTGATTGAGAAGCCGTGCGCGAACATCAGCATCGAACGGGGCTGAAGGTGGGCCTCGATCGACTCGCGGAACAGCTTGCCCTGGCCGGCGTCGGGCGTGAGCACCATCACGACGGATGCCTCTGAGACCGCCTCGGGCACGGGGACCGCGCGGAGGCCGTCGGCCTCGACACGCTCGATCGACTTGCTGCCGGGATAAAGACCGACCCGGACGTCTTCGCCGCTGTCGTGCAGGTTCAACGCATGCGCGCGGCCCTGGCTTCCGTACCCGATGACCGCGACGGGTTCGCCCAGGCTCGGCGGACAGTCGTCGTCGTAATGGATCTTCATGCGGTTCTCCTCATCACGACGGGGCCGGAACGAACCACGTCGACAATCCCGTGCCGGGCCAGCTCGTCGACGAAACCGGTGACCTCGTCCGAGCCGCCGGAGAACTCGACGGTCGTGCCGTCAGGGCCGGTCGAGAGCACCTTCGCGCCTCGCTCGATGAGCGCCTGGACTTCCGCGGCCGCGACAGTGGCCACGACAAGCTCGCGGTTGTGCAGGTCATCGCCGGTCATGTCCTCGACCTCGAGCACCTCGACCAGCCGCTCGAGCTGCTTGCGCACCTGGTCCGCCTCGGCGTGCCCGTGGTCGATTTCCAGCGTGATGCGCGAACGCCCGGGCTGACGGCTCGGACCGATCGAGATGCCGCGGACGTGAAAGCCGCGGCGGCGAAGGACGCCGGCGACCTTGGTCAGCGTGTTCTGCCCATCCTCAACCAGCAGCGAGAGAACCCGAATCCGAGCCTGAGGAGTGGGTGCTGAAACAGGCGGTTTGGGCTTGATCTCAAGCATATTCGGGAGCCTCCAACATCAGGTCCTCCCCATTCATGGGGAGATGTCGGGCGGAGCCCGACGGAGGGCCTGGAACGAATTTGAAAAGCGGGTCCTCCCCATTCATGGGGAGGTGTCGGGCGAAGCCCGACGGAGGGGCTGGTTCGAATTTGAAAAGCGGCTCCTCCCCATTCATGGGGAGGTGTCGGGCGAAGCCCGACGGAGGGGCTGGTTCCAATTTGATCTCACGCATATTCCGGAGCCTCCCGGAACTTCCCTTCCCCGCTTGCAGGGGAAGGTGACCCAGCCCGCGACGCGGGCTCGGTCGGATGGGGGCGCTCAATGGGGCACGAACCCTTACGCATATTCCGGAGCCTCCCGGAACTCATTCAGCCCCTTGCCAAGCGGAACGATCGGATACACATTCGCCTCGGGGTCGATGCGAAAGTCGATCAGGAACGGGCCTTTCGTCCGCTCCGCCGCGTCGAAAGAGGGAGCAATGTCCTCGAACTTCTCGACCCGCAGCGCCGGCAGCCCATAAGCCTCGGCGAGCTTCACGAAGTCCGGCATGTGCGTCAGGTCGACCTGCGAGCGGACACCGCCATAGAAGTCATCCTGGAACTGGCGGACCATGCCGAGCGAGAAGTTGTTGAGCAGCACGATCTTCACGTCGAGCTGGTGCTCGACGGCGACCGAGAGCTCCTGCGCGGTCATCACGAACCCACCCTCGCCCGCCACGCACCACACAGGCAGGTCCGGCCGGGCGAACTTGGCGCCCAGAGCTGCGGGCAGGGCGAAGCCCATCGTGCCCGAGCCACCGGAGTTTATGAAGAGGCCGGGCCGGTCGTAGTTCCACCACAGCGCGGCCCAGATCTGGTTCTGGCCTACGTCGGCGACGATGATCGCCTCGCTCTCTGCACGCTTGTACATGTCGATCAGCACGTCCTGCGGCTGGAGCTTGCCGTTCGAGTGCTTGTAGCGCAGGGGGTGCTCCTCCCGCCAGGCGTCGATCTGGGCGAGCCACTTGCCCCGGTCCTCCTGGACCCGGTCGACATGGGGCAGCATCGCCTCGAGCGCGAGCCTGGCGTCCGCGACCAGCTCGATGTGCGGGCGCACGTTCTTTCCCATCTCGGACTCGTCGATGTCGACGTGGATGAAGGTCTTGACGTTGGGCGCGAACTCGGAGAGCTTGGCCGTGACGCGGTCGTCGACTCGCATGCCGACCATCATCAGAACGTCCGCGTTCTGGACCGCCTTCAGGCACCAGCCCGTGCCCATGAACCCTGTCATGTGGAGCGAGAGCGGGTGCTTGACCGGGAACGCGCCGATCCCGAGCAGCGTCGTACCGACCGGCGTGGCGGCAGCCTCGGCCAGCTGCATCAGCTCGCGCTCGCCATGGCTGAGCAGCACCCCGTGGCCGGCGAGGATCACCGGGCGCTCGGCCCTCGCCAGCGCGTGCGCGGCCTGTCGCGCCCCGTCGAGGTTGACGTGTCCGTTCAACTTGTAGCCCGGCAGATCCAGGTATTCGGTGTTGATCCGGTCCGCGTCGGCCTGCTGGACGTCCTTGCAGATGTCGATCAGCACGGGGCCCGGACGCCCGGTGGTTGCGATGTGGAACGCCTCGTGGATGACGCGGGGCAGCTGGTCGATCTTCGTGACCAGGTAGCTGTGCTTGGTCACGGAGCTGGTCGCGCCGATGACGTCCGACTCCTGGAAGGCATCGCGTCCGACCTGCGTGCTGTTGACCTGCCCAGTGATCGCGATCATCGGCACCGAGTCCATGTATGCGGTGCAGAGCCCGGTGACCAGGTTCAGCGCGCCCGGGCCCGAGGTGGCGAACACGACGCCAGGCTTGCCGCACGCGCGGGCGTACCCGTCTGCCATGTGGGCCGCGCCCTGCTCGTGTCGGACCAGGATGTGCTTCAGCTTCGGGTGCTCGGGGAGGTGCTGGTAGATCGGCAGGTTGGCGCCGCCCGGGTAGCCGAAGATGTATTCGACACCTTCGCGCTCCAGCGCCTCCAGCACCATGTCTGCTCCGGTCAATTCAGCGGGCTCCTTTTTAGGCTTCAGAAAATGAGAAAGCCCCCACCTCTCGGTCGGGGGCTTTTGCGATCTACCTGGTGGTCTGGCTAGGTCGCGCTTGCCCCCGTTTCAACGAGGCCAATAAGGCCCAGAAGGCCGAGGAGCGCTACGAGGCCGCGGGTCGACTTCGCCATGAGGTTGTGAATGTTAACGACCCATCCCCGCCTTCGGGTTGTGTCCAGGACACAAATTTCCGCCCGATGCCGGACGTAGTGTTGTCACTCCAATGGCAAATACCCTGGCCCAGAAGCTGTGGGACGCCCACGTGGTGCGTTCGGCCCAGGGCGAGCCCGACCTCCTCTTCGTCGACCTGCACCTCGTCCATGAGGTCACCTCGCCCCAGGCGTTCGAGGGGCTGCGCCTGGCCGGGCGCAAGGTGCGCCGGCCGGATCTGACCGTCGCGACCATGGACCACAACGTGCCGACGCGCGGCGGCGTCCGGGCCGCCGATGAGCTGTCCCGCAAGCAGATGGACGTGCTCGCCGAGAACTGCCGGCGGGAGGGGATCCCCCTCCACCAGATCGGCAGCAGGCGCCAGGGCATCGTCCACGTGATCGGGCCCGAGCTCGGCTTGACCCAGCCCGGCATGCTGATCGTCTGCGGCGACTCCCACACCTCGACTCACGGCGCCTTCGGGGCGCTGGCCTTCGGCATCGGTACCTCCGAGGTGGAGCTTGTGCTCGCCACCCAATGCCTGCCCCAGAAGCGCCAGGGCGACATCGCGGTCGAGGTCTCCGGTGACCTGCCTCTCGGGGTCACCGCCAAGGACATCGTGCTCGGCCTGATCGGCACGACCGGCACGTCGCTGGGGCAGGGACACCTCGTCGAGTACCGCGGCCGCACCATCCGCGGCCTCTCGATGGAAGGCCGCATGACCGTCTGCAACATGTCCATCGAGTGGGGCGCCAAGGCCGGCATGATCGCGCCCGACGAGACGACGTTCTCCTACCTCGAGGGCCGGCCCCATGCCCCACGCGGCGCCGCCTGGGAGGCTGCGCTGGACAGCTGGCGGGCGCTGACCTCGGACGAAGACGCACCGTTCGACCGCGTGATCCAGGTCGACGCAACAGAGCTCGAGCCTCACGTCACGTGGGGCACCACCCCGGCCCAGGTCGTGCCTGTCACTGGCCGCGTCCCGTCGCCACGCTCCGAGACCGACGAGCGCGCGCTGCGCTACATGGACCTGCGGCCCGGCACGGCGCTGGCGGACATCGCGATCGACCGCGTGTTCATCGGCTCTTGCACCAACGCGCGGCTGGAAGACCTTCGCGCCGCCGCGAGCGTGATCCACGGCCGGCACGTGCACCCGAACGTGCGGGCCATGGTCGTGCCCGGCTCGACGTCGGTCAAGCGCGCGGCCGAGGAGGAAGGCCTCGACGCCGTCTTCAAGGCGGCAGGGTTCGAGTGGCGCAACGCCGGCTGCTCGATGTGCCTGGGGATGAACCCCGACATCCTGGCGCCGGGCGAACGGTGTGCGTCAACGTCGAACCGAAACTTCGAGGGCCGGCAGGGCTCCGGCGGCCGCACCCACCTGATGAGCCCGCCAATGGCGGCGGCCGCGGCGATCACGGGCCACCTCGTCGATGTGCGGGAGATCATGTAGATGGACCCGGTCAAAGCCGTTTCCGGCCGGATGGCACCGCTCGACCTAGCCGACGTGGACACCGACCAGATCATCCCGAAGCAGTTCTTGAAGCGCATCGAGCGGACGGGCTATGGCCCATTCCTCTTCTATGACTGGCGCGCGCGGGGCGACTTCGTCCTCGACCGGCCCGAGCACAAGGGCGCGTCCGTGCTTGTCGCGGGTGCGAACTTCGGTTGCGGGTCATCTCGCGAGCACGCGCCGTGGGCGCTGCGCGACTTCGGCTTCAAGGCGATCATCGCGCCGAGCTTCGCCGACATCTTCCGCAACAACTGCTACAAGACCGGCCTGCTGGCCGTGACGCTGCCTGAATCCCAGGTCAGGCACCTGATGGATCTGGTCGCGGAGGACCCGACCGTCGAGGCGATCGTCGATCTGAAAGCGCAGCGAGTGCACGGCGATGGTTTCGACTACAGGTTCGAGATCGACCCCTTCGCGCGCGAGATGCTGCTCGGCGGCCTGGACGACATCTCGCTGGTCGAACGCCACGACTCAGAAATCGCGGCCTACGAGAAAAATCGCCCGGAGTGGCTCCCCGCGGTCAAGTAGCTTCACCTCCCCGCTCGCCGGGGAGGTCGGCGGCCACAGGCCGCCGGGTGGGGGCTCGCGCGCCGATTCCGCCTCGCGAAATCAGGGCTTGAGCATCGCCCCTTCCGAGGCTGACCCGACAAGCGCGGCGTAACGCGCCAGCACTCCACGCCGGTAGTTGGCCTCCGGCGGCGACCAATCCTTCAGTCGCGCTTCGATGTCGACGTCGACCACCCCGAGCTTTCGGCTCTCCACGTCGATCTCGATGATGTCGCCGTCCTGCAGCGCCGCCAGCGGCCCGCCCACGGCCGCCTCGGGCGCGACGTGGCCGACCATCAGCCCCTGGGTCGCCCCGGAGAAGCGCCCATCGGTGACCATCGCCACTGAGCCGCCCAGACCTTCGCCCACGATTGCCGCCGTCACCAAAAGCATCTCGCGCATCCCAGGTCCGCCGCGCGGGCCTTCATAGCGAATCACGACCGTATCGCCTGGCTTGATCCGGCCCGCATACACGGCAGCAAAGGCGTCCTCTTCCCTGTTGAACACCCTGGCCGGGCCGCGGTGCGTGGTCGTGGTGTGCTGCGTGATCTTCACCACCGACCCCTCAGGAGCAAGGTTGCCGCGCAGGATGACCAGGCCGCCCTCGGGGCGGAGTGGTTTGGAGAGCGGTGCGACGACGACCTGTCCAGCCGTCTCCTGCACCGACTCGCACTCTTCGCCCAGCGAGCGGCCGGTGACCGTCATCGCGTCGCCGTCGATGAAGCCGCCGTCGATCAGCCGCTTCGTCAGCACCGCGATGCCACCCGCCCGGTAAAGCTCGACCGCTGCGAACCGGCCACCAGGCTTGAGGTCGCACAGCAGCGGCGTGCGCCGGCTGATCCGGTCGATGTCGTCGATCGCAAGGTCGACGCCGGCCTCACGCGCCAGGGCAAGGAGGTGGAGCACCGCGTTGGTGGATCCTCCGCTCGCGGCCACCGCGGCGATCGCGTTGTCGAACGCGCGCCGGGTGAGGATCTGTGAGGGGCGCCGGTCGTTCTCGAGCACGTCCATCGCCAGCCGGCCGATCCGCTCCGCCGCCCGGTGCTTTTCCGGGTCGGTGGCCGGGATGGCGTTGAAACCCACGGGCGACAGGCCGATGACCTCGAACATCATCGACATCGTGTTCGCGGTGTACTGGCCGCCGCATGCACCCGCGCCCGGGCAGGCCACCAGCTCCAGCTCGTGCAGGTCCGCGTCGGTGATCTTGCCCGCGGCAGCGGCGCCGATCGCCTCGTATACGTCGCCGACCGCGACCTGGCGGCCGCGGAACGATCCCGCCATGATCGACCCGCCGTAAAGGACGATGCCCGGCCGGTCCACGCGTATCAGCGCCATCGCGGAACCGGGCGTCGTCTTGTCGCAAGCCGCGAGGCATACCAGGGCGTCGAACATGTGGCCGCGTGTGACGAGCTCGATCGAGTCCGCGACAACCTCGCGACTGACGAGCGAGGTCTTCATTCCCTCGCTGCCCATCGTGATGCCGTCGGAGATGGCGATGGTGTTGAACTCCATCGGGTTCGCGCCGGCGGCGCGGATCCCGGCCTTCAACGGAACGGCGAGGTCGCGCAGCCCGAAGTTGCACGGCATGGTCTCGGTCCAGCAGTTCGACACGCCGATGAACGGCTTGTCGATGTCCTCGGGGCTCAGGCCGATCGCGTAGAGGAACGAGCGCGCGGCCGCGCGATCGCGTCCTTGATATAGCGTTCTGCTCGGCAGCTCTCGGCGCGCCATGCGCGAACTAGCTTAGGGCGGACTCGAGGTCGGCGATGAGGTCGGCGACGTCCTCGACGCCTACCGACAGCCGGATCAGCCCATCGCCAACGCCAGAGCGCTGCCGGTCCGCGGCGGGGATCGAAGCGTGGGTCATGCGCGCCGGGTGCTCGGCCAGCGATTCGACCGCGCCGAGCGACTCGGCGAGGGCGAAGATCCTGAGCCGCTCCAGCGTGCGAAACGCGGTGGGCTCGTCCTTGACCTCGAAGCTCACCATGCCGCCGAACATGCGCATCTGCCGCGCCGCGACGGCGCGATTCGGGTGCGTGTCGAGGCCGGGATAGAAGACACGCGTGACCGCCTTGTTGCTACGCAGCGCGGTCGCGAGCTCCATCGCGTTCTCGCTCTGGCGTTCGACACGCAGGGCAAGCGTCTTCACTCCGCGGAGCAGCAGCCAGCAGTCGAACGGCGAAGGCACCGCGCCGACCGCGTTCTGGTGGAACCGCAGCTTCTGTTCCAGCTCCTCATTGCTGGTCATGAGTGCGCCGCCGACCACGTCGCTGTGGCCGCTGATGTATTTGGTCGAGCTGTGAACCACGACGTCGGCGCCAAGGTGCAGCGGCTGCTGCAGATAGGGCGTCGCGAACGTGTTGTCGACGCAGACCATCGCACCGTGGCTGTGCGCGACCTCGCTGACGGCGTCGATGTCGACGATTCGCAGCAGCGGGTTGGTCGGCGACTCGAGCCACACCATTCGTGTCTTGTCCGTCATCGACCGTTCCACTGCGTCGAGGTCGGCGGCGTCCACCGCGGTGAAGGTGATGCCGTACCGCTTGAGCACCTTGTCGAAGAGACGGAACGTGCCTCCGTAGACATCCTCCATGTAGACGACGTGGTCGCCGGGATCGAGCAGCAGCATCAGCGTGGTCTCCGCGCCCAATCCAGATGAAAATGCCAGGCAGTGTCTCGCGTCTTCGAGCGCGGCGAGGCATTCCTCGAGCGCCTGCCGCGTCGGATTGCCCGACCGCCCGTATTCGAAACCCTTGTGCTTGCCCACACCCTGCTGGGCGAACGTCGTCGCCATATGTATCGGCTGGACCACAGCGCCGGTGGCCGGATCAGGCCCCTGACCGACATGCAGCGCGAGCGTCGAAAAACCCCAACGCTTCACCTCCCCGCTCGCCGGGGAGGTCGGCTTCACCTCCCCGCTCGCCGCGGAGACCGGCTTCACCTCCCCGCTCGCCGGGGAGGTCGGCGGCGCAGCCGCCGGGTGGGGCCGTTCATCTTTGCTCAACCGCTTCACCTCCCCGCTGGCCGGGGAGGATGGTTTCACCTCCCCGCTCGCCGGGGAGGTCGGCGGCGCAGCCGCCGGGTGGGGACGCTCATCTTTGCTCAACCGCTCACCTCCCCGCTCGCCGGGGGCCGCGCCCTGCGGGCACGGAGGGCGTGGGGACGTTCATCCTTGCTCAACCGCTCACCCCTGGCCGCGATGCGCGACGAATTCGAGCAGGTCGGCACGAGTGATGACCGCGATCGGCTTGTCGCCCTCGACCACGAGCACCGCCTGCTCGCCGCGGAGCAGAGGCTCGAACGCGTCGTCGAGCGAGGAGTCGACGGCGACCTGGCTCATCGGCGCGTCCATGGCCGCGGACACGGCGGTGGTCACCACGGCGGGGTCGCGATAGACGCGGTCGAGCAGGGAGCGCTCCTGGAGCGTGCCGACGACGCCGTGGCCGTTCGAGTCCTCGACCACGGGCAGCTGCGAGATCCCATAGCGCTGCATCAGGTCGATCGCCTCACCCACTGACTTTCCAGCCTCGACGGTGACGAGCTGCGGCAGCCCCTTGGGATGGGACGCGAGGACCTCGCGGATGCGCACAGCCCCGAGCCGCGCGAGGTAGCCGTTCTGGCGCATCCACTCGTCGTTGAAAAACTTGCTCAGGTAGTTGCGCCCCGTGTCCGGGAACAGGACCACGATCACCTCATCCGGACCTCGGTCCTGCGCGACGATCAACGCCGCCTGAAGCGCGAGGCCGGATGAACCGCCGACGAGGATGCCCTCCTCGCGCGCCAACCGGCGCGCGGCCGTGAACGACTGCTTGTCGGTGACCTGGACGATCTGGTCCACGACGCTGATGTCCATCGTCCCCGGCATGAAGTCCTCGCCGACCCCTTCCACTTTGTACGGCGCGATGGGACCGGAATAGAGGGAGCCCTCAGGGTCGGCGCCGACGATGTGCACCGACGGCTTGCGCTCCTTCAGGTATCTGGCGACGCCGGTGATCGTCCCGCCCGTGCCCATACCGGCGACGAACACGTCGATGCGTCCCTCGGTCTGCTCCCAGATCTCCGGGCCGGTCGTCTGGTAATGCGCCTCGGGGTTGCGCGGGTTGAAGTACTGGTTTGGCTGAAAGGCGCCGGGGATCTCACGCGCCAGGCGGTCGGCCACCGAGTAGTAGGACTGCGGCGATGAGCGTTCGACGTTGGTCGGGCAGATCACGACGTCGGCCCCATACGCCTTGAGCAGGCTGATCTTCTCCGCCGACATCTTGTCGGGCATGACGAAAACCATCTTGTAGCCCTTGATCGCAGCCACCATTGCCAGGCCGTGTCCGGTGTTCCCTGAGGTGGGCTCGATGATGGTGCCGCCTGGTCGCAGCTGCCCCGTCCGCTCGGCCTCCTCGACCATCGTCAGCCCGATGCGGTCCTTGACGCTGCCGCCGGGGTTGAGCTCCTCGAGCTTGGCCAGGATGGTGGGCCTGATTCCTGCTGTGACCTTGTGCAGGCGCACCAATGGGGTGTTCCCGACGAGGTCGAGAATGCTCTCGGAATATTTCAGCTCACCGCACCCCTTCGGGCGATTCTAGCCCTGACATCACATCGATTCCGCCCCGTTGGCGCCACCGGACCTGAATCTGGGCGCTCGAAGGATGCCGCTGAATACAACGAGGCGAAATCGGGACGTTCGTCTCAGTGCGAAAGGACGTGGGCCCGGTCGGCCCGGTGCTCCGCGCCGAACCAGCGGAAGAAGATCACCATCGCGGCCACGGCCAGCGTGACCTTGCCGGCGACCATGAGCACGGCCCCAGCGATGGTCTGGTCGATGAGGGCGGTGAAGCCCGCGATCAGGCGCGGCGCATGCGTGTAGTACTCATAGAAGGGGACGCGCGAGAAGATCAGCGCGAGGGCTACGCCGTCCTGCGGCAGAGTCGCGAGAAGCATGTAGACGAGCTTGGCGCCTGCTGACATCTCCCATCGAGCATGGCCCGAGGTCGCGTCGACGATCGGCCAGTAGAGAACCACCCCGGCGGCGATGAACGTCAGGTGCTCGATCACGTGCAGCCCCTCGTTGTGGAGCGTGGCGTCGTAAAGCGGCGGCAGGTGCCAGACCACCATGACGACGCCCGCTATCACCTGCGCGGGTATCGGCTCTGTGCTCGCGCGGACGCCCGGGACGCGAACCAGCCGCGAGACCATGCCGGGTGAAAGACCGAGCAGGAGGAGCGGCGGCGCGACAAAGGCGAGCAGGACGTGCTGGAGCATGTGGACGCTGTCCAGGTAAGAGTCGCTTAGCGGGTCAATGGGCGTCTCGAGCGCGACCCAGAGAGTGAACAGCCCCGCGAGAAAGTAGAGGGTGTGCTTGCGCTCGGCGTCGGCGGCCCCACTCGCCAGCCAGGCGTGACCGAAGTACAGCAGGACCAGGCCCGCGTACACGGTCAGGTCGAATGGCCACATCGTCAGGGGCCACCACGAAATCACGGCGTAGCCTCGGATTTCGTGGAGATTCTGATCACGCCCTGACCGTATCCCTCGCCGGCCACAACGTCACGGTGATCAATACGATCGCGACCACCAGGACATGCGCCGCCGTGCACCACAGGCACAGCGCACCCACGCGCACGATCTCGATGAAGACCAGGTAGACGACAGTCACGAGTCCAATCCCCGCCCAAACGAGATGCACCCAGTGCAAGGGGCGCGTCCACAACACCGCGCTGACGCCGAACCACGCGACGCCCGCGGCCGACGTCGGCACCGGGAGCCCCGCGATGAGCGCGTAGGGGCTGGCGAGCACCGCCTCGCAGTTGATAGGTCCAGTTACCGGACATCCGGGCACGAAGCCCGCGTAGTGGAGAACGGTGAGGTAGATCGAAACCCCGACTCCCGCCAGGCCGGCGAGAATCGCAAACAGCTGCACCCGCGACATTACTTCAGGTTCTTTTCAAGGCTCTGGATCGTGGCGCTCGAGCACACCTCGGCCGGCTTGTCGCCGGTGACCTTGCACACGGCGGCGGTGATCAGGTTGGCCGAGCCGAGGATCGCTTTGGCCTGCGTCGAGTCGGCCTGCTTGAGCACGTCAGCGACAGCGAGCCAGCTCATGCCGCCGATTGCGTCGGGCGAGTACATCGCGCCGGTGGCCACGTACTTGTTGGCGAAGTCGATGAATGGGATCGTGCCCCCCGAGTCGTAGCTGCTGACGAGCTGCTGTTCCGCGGCCGTCGGCGATTGGAGCGGTTTCTGGTCGCGGTCCGTGGTCTCGACCGCGCGGAAGTCGACGTACTGGCTGGTGTAGCTCGCGCTGCGGAATGTGAAGGTCTTCGTGTCTGGAAATGCATCGGTTGAGGACGAGGTCGTGGTTTGCAGGCCGGAAAAGCTGCCGAAACGCGACAGGGCGATGATCAGCGGCCACCGCTGCGCCGCGCAGTAGGGGCAGAACTCTGCGCCGTAGTAGAAGACCTCGGGCTTTCCCGTCGAGCCGGCGAGGGTTGTGCCCGAGATGGGCTTGACCAGGTTGGTGGCCGTGCCCTGGCCGACGGCGTCCAACTCCGAGGCCGGCAGGCTCGTGATCGTGGAGACGATCTGCGCCGTCGCGCTCGGGTTTGGCGGCGGCGTGGGAAGCGGCGTGATGTACCAGCGATAGAGCAGGAAGGCGGCAACGAGCACGGCGAGCCCCGCGACGACCGCCGCCGGCATGACCCACGACGGGGTCCCCGCCACCGGCTTGCGGACGGGGGTGCGCGAGGCCACTTTGCGCACCGGGCGCTTCGCGCTCATCAGCCGCCCTTGGTAATGGGCTGAGCCAGGATCCAAAGGCTCGTCATCGTGTACATGACCATCAGTAAAAGCATGGGGTACTGGCTCAGCAGCGCGCGCTGGGCTGTCCGGAACCGCTCTCCCGCGCGCAGGTGGGAAAGGAACACGGCGACGATGTGACCGAGCACTATCAGCACGATCTGCGCGTACCAGACCGTCGCGGCCTGGGCCAGCGCAAAGCTGGGTTTGAAGCTCGCGACCGCCGGCCACAGGTGCCACCCCTTCTGCAGCGGATCGTTGAGCAGCGGGACGATGAACTGCGACTGCACGACCACGTAGCTGTAGTTGTGCGCGGCGTTGTAGACGAGCGCGATCGGCACGAGGGTCAGCGCGAAAAGAGAGATCGTGGTTTTCGCATCGACCTTGCGGCGGCCGAAGTAGATGACGGCTTCCATGACTGCCATGAAGATGAGAAGGAACGCGACGGTGAGGAGGACGAGCCCGGTGGTGCGGATGAAGAACAGGCCAAATGGTCCGAGGGGCGCCCAGATCGGCGCCAACGTAGCCGTGAAGTCCTGCCACGTCGGCGTCGCTGAGATCCCATCGAAGGCAAGCGTGCTCAACATCAAGATCACGAAGAGCACCCGGTCCCATCCCGTGCCAATGGGTTCGAGCAGCCCCACGCCCCACGGCCTTACGTAGACGGCGCGGAACTTTCCGCTCTGGTCACGTTCGCCTTCGATCGGGCCGAACCTGCCCACGATGCTGAATAGCACGGTGAAGGCCTCGCAGTGCTCGAGCCATTCGTCTCGCCCGAAGAAAAACATGCCCGCCAGAGTGATGACCGTGTAAGCGATGGCGGCGAGCGCAACGATCGTCGGCCGGCTCGCCATGCCGCTGGTCAGCTCCAGACACGCGAAGACGAAGTAGGCCACGGCGGCCGGCCACAGGCCCACGTCCCGAAGCTTCCGGCGCGGCGTGACGACGATTACCCGAGTGACCGCGTCGAAGATCGCAGTCCAGGGGTTCAGGAGATACCAGAGATTGCCGACGAGCCCGGACAGGATCACGGTGACCGCCCAGAAGAAGATCCAGACCACGTATTCGGCGGGGTTGTAGAAGGCCGTGGTCGAGCCGAAGAAGCCACTGATGACGACGATCAGCAGGGCGAGGATGCCGATCGATCCTCCGATGCGCCGAGGCCATGGCGAGCGCGCGATGGGCAAGAGCCACGGCACCGCGCGCCGCGGATAGGCCGTTGCCTGTTCCCCGACCCTGTCGCCGGCGAACAGGACCACCAAGATAAAGGACAGAAACACGACTCCCCCTGCTGCGTACAGGTAGAGCGCCAGCGAGATGGGCAGGTCGAAGCGCTGCCCGAAGCCGTGGAGAAGGATGTGGGCGGCCGCGATCACGGACTGACCTCGAGCGAGCCCAGGCCGGTGCTGGTCAACTCCCACTCGATGTCGCAGCTGCAGGTCTTGTCGGCCTTGAAAGTGTGGCTCACGGTCTGGCCCGCCTTGACCTCGAAGTGGATGTCGTAGTTGTGCAGATGCACCTCGCCGTCCTGGTCACTCGTGACGTTGATCGTGATGGTGTCGTTCTGGTGGGCCTTCAGGGTGTTGGGCGACATCTTGCTCGCCGCCGTCACGGTGACGTTGAAGGTCAGGTTCTGGCCGCCCTTGTGCGTGTTCGAATAGATCAGGATTCCCCCGGCGACGAAGAACGCGACGACGAGCGCGAGGAAGACAAGCGCGCGGGTCCGATTCACGTCGATTGAAACGAGCGTTTCGCGCAAAGCGCGCGTCTGAAAGCGAGCTCAGTGGCTCGTTTTGCGCAGAATGCGCGAAATTGAAGTCCCATTCGTGCCGGGAACTTCGATCCTAGCCGGACTGCGCGGCCCGCCAGTCTTTCCAGTCCGCGCGCAGGCGGCGCGCCATCCGCGTCGCCGCGTCACGCAGCCAGCCCTGCTTGCGCCTGGCGAGGTCGATCCCGATCGTCCTGGCCGCGCCACGGGTCCCCAGGTGGATGTTGGCCGCCTCCCACCCCATGGCCTTGAGCAACCGCCCCTCGTCGCGCCTTTTCGGCAGCTCGGCGAGCAGGACGCCGCTGCAGTCCGGCGACAGCCGGCGCATAAGCCATCCCTCGCGCACGTCCAACAGAGGGTCGGGACACCGGACCGCCTGGCCTATCAGGTCGAGGTAGTTGATCCGCTCGCTCCCATGGGCCGGATGCGCCCACTCCCATGCCGAAGGAACGAGCGCCTTCGCCTCGTGGGCGATCAGGCCGCTGTTCCAGGTCGCCATCGCGACCAGCCGCTCCAGCCCCAGGCTGCCCAGGCCCGCGCGTCGCCGGGCGAATCGGACGGCGTTTGCCCCATCGGGCAAGCGCTGCAAGAGCAGCTCCTGTGTCTTGGAGGGAAGGGGGCCTCGGGCCGTGGGAAGGCCGGACATGCGCGACCAGAAGCTGACGGGGTCGCGCAACCGCCCGCCGGCCAGCCTGCGCAGCCACCGGTCGTTCTCGGCGAGGACCATCGGCCGCCCGCCTACCTTTAAGGACGACGAGTATCCATTGAGGATGGCCGCGCACGCCTCCTTCAGGTTGATCGCCAGGTGGCCCTCGGCCGCGGCCAGCCCGGCGCTCGTGGCGAGGCGGACCAGGTCGACCGTGTAAGGAAGGTTGGTGGCCTCGTCGAAGTCGTTGACGCCCCAGATCAGGCGACCCTCCACGTCTCGCCACGTGCCGTAGTTCTCCACGTGCAGGTCGCCGACGGCGAGGACCCTCGGCGCCTCTGCGACCTCGGGAAGCTCTTCCGACCAGAGCTCGGCCCATCTATAGAAGGTCGCGCGAAGGAAGCTGAAGGTGTCGGCCGCCATCTGCTCGTGCTTGTAGGCGAGGTCGTCGCGGCGCAGACGGAGCCGCTGGCCGAGCCAGCGCTCGAAGCTACGGGTCGCGTCTGCTATGTCAGTGGCCACAACACGCGCGCTCATTGTCGGGCGCGCGACGCGAAGTTAGCGGTCGCGCATCAACGGAGCGACTCGCCGGGTGCCGAACCCTCCCACGCGGTCGTCTCCCAGTTGTCCTTGCGGCCGTCCAGCGGCAGCCACGGTGGAAGTTCCATCAGCAGCTCCTGGGCGAGGGCGTAGGAGTAAGGCTCATACCCTTTACGAAGCTGCGTGAGCCGCTCGCGAAAGGTGGCGAAGTCGACCACGCCGGCGTCGGCGCGAACCAGGTCGTCGTACACGGCCTGCACCTCGGCGTCGGAGAGTCGCTCGGGCGCATCGAAACGAGGCGCGGCCTGCAAGACCTGGCTCAAGTCGCCCAGCGCGTGACGCCCGATGGCGTAGAGGCGCCGCGCCGACCACGTCCGGCCCTCGGCCTTGGCGGCGAGCCAGGCGGAAGCCAGGTCCAGCATGCATGTCAGGGCGGCCAGCCAGGACTGGTTTTCGTGCTGGGAACGGAAGTAGCACAGCACCTGGTAGGAAAGATGGCTTTCGAGGAGCTCGGCCGTCCATTGCTCCCACTGGTTGATGAGCGGGCGAAGCTCATCCGTCGCGCCGGCCTGGACTGCGCGGCGAAACAGGTCGCCCGCGCTCGGCGGAGAGCCCGCCCACTCGTCCAGCATCGAGATCGCGGTCTCGCGCCGGGAGAAGCCCTGGTACAGGATCGGCAGATAGGAGATGACGACCGCGAGGAAACCGAAGCCGGTGCCGGCCTCGACCACCGTGACGAAACGCGCGAGGTCTGTCCTGGGCACGAAGTCGCCGATGCCGAGCGTCGTGAAGCTCGTGCCGCTGACGTACAGGTTGCCGAACGCCGAGAGGTCCGGGTCGAAGTTGGCCGCCCAGAGCATGAGCCCAAACCCGGCTATCAGGACGATGCCCCACAGGACGATCAAGATCAAAAGCGAGAGCGGCCCATAGACGCTGAGGTAGCTCTCGCGGCGGTCGCCGAGCGGCATGCGCCGGGCGATCGCGGCCCAGGGTTTCCAGCTCAGCCGGTAGAAGACCTTGGAAAACCGGACTCCTGTGACGCGACGTGGGAGGATGATCGTCTCGAAGGCGTCGCGCCACACAACCGCGACCAGAACCACGCCAACCAGGGCCGCAGCGATCTGCATCGGGTGATCAAACCACTCCGTTGGGCTCGAAATTCATCCGATCCGGCCGTTTCGAGGCGACTTGACATGTAAACGGGCTGGGCAACACAATGCAGCCAGCCAGAAGGGCTGCTGGAGTAAATCCTGCTGTCGGCGCACTCTCGCCCCGGGGGAGGAACGGGAAGAAGGCGGCGGGAAGTCATCTAAGAGGTATGCGCATGAAGTTAGCCCGGTTCTTACCCGCCGTTGCCGTTGTGGGCATGATCGCGTCCGCCTGTGGCGGAAACAACACCACGACGACGACCACAGCCACAGTTCCGTCGGACCTGAGCATCAGCGTGTTCGACGCGAACTTCACCTACATGCCCAAGCTCAACGACCTCGTGAAGGCCGGCAAGGGCAATATTGGAGTGCTCCTTCCTGATGCGACTTCGTCGGCACGGTACGTGACATTCGACCAGCCTGCCCTGACCAAGGCGCTCACGGGGGCTGGATACACCTCGTCGCAGTTCACAATCGACAACGCCGGCGGTGTCGAGGCGCAGCAGCTCTCGCAGGCTCAGGCGCTGATCACGGCCGGGGCGACCGTGTTGATCATGGACCCGCTCAACAGCAGCGTTGGTTCCCAGATCCAGGCCTACGCCCAGTCTCATGGCGTCAAGGTCATCAGCTACGACCGCGCCACCTTCACTGGCACGAACACCTACTACGTGAGCTTTGACAACGTGCAGGTGGGCGAGCTCATCGGCAAGGGCTTCGTCAAGTGCGTCTCCGCCTGGAACATCTCGAGCCCGCAGGTCTTCGAGCTCGATGGCGGACAGAACTCCGACCCGAACGCAATCGACTTCGCCAAGGGATACAACGATGCGATCTGGGGCGACAAGGTTCAGACCGAGACCACCGGCAAGACCAATAGCCAGGGTATGAAGCTCGTCGGCGAGCAGGTTGCCACGGACTGGAAGAACGACGTCGGCGGGACGATCTTCCAGCAGCAGTTCACCGCACACCCGACCATCAACGCCACCGTTGAGGCCAACGACGGCCTCGCCAACGCGGTGGTCCAGGTGCTCAAGAGCAAGAACGTCCCGGCCAAGAAGATCCCGACAACCGGCCAGGACGCGTCGCCTGACGGTCTGGTCAATGTTTTGACCGGCTACCAGTGCGGCACCGTCTACAAGGCGATCTACCTCGAGGCGCAGGACGCTGTCGCCCTCGCCACCGTTCTCCGCGCTGGGCAGACTCCGCCGAGCGCTCTCCTCAACGGCACGACCGCACCTCCGTCAGGCGTTTCCGGCAACCAGCAGCCGGCGTCACTCCTCGTCCCGATCTGGGTCGACGTCACCAACATGAACGCGACCGTGATCAAGGACAACTTCGTCGACAAGGCAACTCTGTGCAGCAAGGCGGGCGCAGCCGCCTGCACCGCAGCCGGCATTTCGTAACGGTAGTCATCGACGCCGCCGCACCTCGCGGCGGCGTCACCTATGCCGAAGGGGCCGTCCCCAGACTCAACAGCTAGGACTCCAGGTAATCCTCTATGTCAAATGGGGGTCCCGCCGGGGAATCCCGATCCCCGTGCCAAGTGGAGCTGAAGCCCGGATTCATTCCGGGCGTCCCCAGATTGAACAGTCAGGACTCCAGATAATCCTCTATGTCAAAGGGGGGTCCAGCGGGGGGATCCCGATCCTCCCGCGCCTTTGTCGCCGATAATGCAAGGTGAGATGGCGGCTGTCGCTCCAACCACGGCGACCGGCGAGCCGCTGCTCAAGATTCGCGAGCTCGACAAGCATTTCGGGCCGGTCCAGGCCCTGTATCACGTCGATCTTGACCTGCCGTCAGGCCAGGTCACTGCGCTGGTCGGCGACAACGGCGCCGGCAAGACCGTCCTCACCAAGTGTGTGGCGGGCATCTATCAGCCCGACCACGGTCAGGTCTCCTGGGAGGGACACCCCGTCCACATCCGCAATGCAAGGGACGCTGCCCGCCTCGGCATCGAGACCGTCTACCAGGACCTCGCCCTTGCCGACAACCTCGACATCGTGCAGAACATGTTCCTGGGCCGCGAGCGGGTGAGCGTCGGGCTGCTCGACGAGGACAGCATGGAGCGCTCCGCGGCCGAGACCCTGGCCAGCCTGCGTGTGACGACCGTCCGGTCGATCCGCCAACCCGTGGCGTCGCTGTCCGGCGGCCAGCGTCAGTCGGTCGCCGTGGCGAAGGCGGTCATGTGGAACTCGAAGCTCGTGATCATGGACGAGCCCACTGCCGCTCTGGGAGTCGTCCAGACCAAGCAGGTGCTCGACCTCATCAAACGCCTGCGCGACCGAGGTCTCGCGGTAATGGTCATCTCGCACAACCTCAACGACGTCTTCGAGGTCGCGGACCGGATCGCGGTCCTCTATCTGGGCCGCCTGGTCGTCCAGGACAAGGCTTCGGCTTTCGACCGGCAAAGCGTCGTCGAGTACATGACAACAGGAGGCGCAACCCGCTCGGGTGGCACGCGTACCACAAACGGCTGAACCTTCCGACCTCCCTCCGGAGCAGGCGCCTGACCTGACCGCCGCGCCCGAGGCTGCTCAGGCCGAGGTTCCGCCGGAGCTTGTTGCACAGTCTCTCGGCGAGTACTCCCGAGCGTGGATGGCTCGAATCGCCGCCGGCGAAAGCGGCGTCCTGCCCGTCATCGTCGCCATGACCGCGATCGTGATCGTGTTCGGGGCGATCAGCCCGAACCATGTGTTCCTCTTGCCTGTCAACCTGGTCAACCTCTTCCAGCAGAGCGCGGTGTTCATGGTCCTGGCGATGGCCGAGGGATTCGCCCTCGTTCTCGGCGAGATCGACCTGTCGGTCGGATTCGTCGGGGCGTGCGGAGCGGCGATCACAGTCCAGCTGGTGCAGCCACTGACCACCAACTGGCACTGGACGCTGGGCATCCTGACGGGCCTGCTCTTTTGTGCGGCGTTCGGTGTCATCCAGGGCACGCTGATCACCCGGCTTCGCTTGCCGTCCTTCATCGTCACGCTGGGCGGTTACCTGATTGCCAACGGCCTGTTTTTGTGGATCCTCAACTTCGGGCCGTTCTCGGGCTACCCCAACCTCGCAGGCTTCAGCAACAACCTTCAGATCATCTACAACCTGATGTGGGGAACGCTTGACCCGACCGTCTCCTGGATCCTCGCCGCGGTCGTCGTCGCAGGCCTCGGTTTCTGGATGTGGTTCAGCGACCACCGCCGCCGGACCAGTGGCCTGGTCGCCCCTCCTGCAAGCCTCACCCTGATCAAGATCGGTCTGATCGCCGTCGTTGCGGTCGTGGTGGTCGGCATCTGCAATACCAACCGGGCCAGCATCGGCGTGCTCGAGGGTGTGCCCTGGGTGATCCCGATTGTGCTCGGCGTCCTCGTGGCCTGGACCATCCTGCTTCAGCGCACGAGGTACGGACGGTACGTCTACGCGATCGGTGGCAACCCAGAAGCCGCGCGCCGCGCCGGCATCAACCTCGCCTTGATCCGCACCGCGGCGTTTGCGCTCTGCTCCCTCACGGCAGGGATCGGGATGCTGCTGTACGCGTCGCTCCTCGGTGGCATGTCGAACAATGTCCAGGGCGGGCAATACGTCCTCTACGCGGTCGCCGCGGCGGTCATCGGCGGCACGAGCCTCTTCGGCGGCCGGGGCAAGGCCCTCCACGGGGTGCTGGGCGGCCTGGTGATCGGCGGCATCTACAACGGCATGTTCCTGATGAGCCTTTCCGTGCAGTGGGAATACGTCGTCACGGGCCTGGTCCTCCTGGCCGCGGTCACGATCGACTCGCTCTCCCGCCGCGGAGCGGCCACCGGGAGCGTCGCCAGGGTCTAGTTCCTCGGGCCCGATTCGGCCTCGCTGTATCCAGCGGAGCGTATCGGGACGAGGAATTGCGCCTCGTTGTATCCAGCGAGGCGTGTCGGGGCGGCGCCCTCCGCGAGGCAAGGATTGGGAATTCGCCGACGTGGGTAAACGTTCTTTCGTACAAATGGCAAAGCCCAAATCGGAACTCCTACCAGTCCTCCCTATGGACGATGTCGTCGTCCTCCCCCACATGTCCGTCACCCTCGCCGTCGAGGGCGACGACCAGAAGGCCGCGATCGAGGCTGCCCGCCAGGGCAACCGCCTGATCCTGCTGGTCCCCCGCATCGAGGGCAAGTTCGGTGCCATCGGCACCGCGGCCCGCCTGGGCGAGTCGGCGGAGCTGCCGACCGGCGCCGAGGCCTTCATGATCCGGGGCGAGTACCGTGCCCGCCTGGGCAGCGGACAGGCCGACATCGGCGGAGCCCTCTGGGTCAAAGCCGACCCGATCGAAGACCCCGAACCCCCGACCGAGAAGTCGGTCGAGCTGGCACGCGAATACCGCGCTTTGCTCGAGAACCTGGTCGAGTCCCGAGGCGTGCCGCAGGTCGTCCAGTTCCTGCGCGCAGCAAGGACCCCCGGCCACCTGGCCGACCTCGCCGGCTACTCGCCGGACCTCTCGACCGAGCAGAAGCTGCAGATCCTCGAAACCGTCGACCTCGAGGAGCGCCTGACCACGCTCATCAAGTGGACCCAGGGCATCCTGGCCGACGCTTCGCTGAAGGAGAAGATCCGCAGCGATGTGGCCGAGGGCATGGAGAAGACGCAACGCGAGTTCCTCCTTCGCCAGCAGCTCGAAGCGATCAAGAAGCAGCTGAACGAGGGGCAGACCGACGTCGTGTCCACCTACCGCGAGAGAATCGCGAAGGCCGAGATGCCGGAGTCGGTGCTGACCGAGGTGAACCGCGAGCTCGACCGCCTGGAGCGGACCAGCGAGCAGAACCCGGAGTACGGCTGGATCCGCACGTACCTCGACTGGATGCTCGACATCCCCTGGAACGTGCGCTCCGAGGACAACTACGACCTCAAGAAGGCGCGGCAGATCCTCGACGAGGACCACACAGGCCTCGGCGACGTGAAGGACCGCATCATCGAGTTCCTCGCCGTGCGCAAGCTGCGCACCGAGCGCGGGTTGGAAGTCCTGAGCGGCCGCGGTTCGGGCGCCATCATCACGCTGGTCGGACCTCCGGGCGTGGGCAAGACCTCGCTTGGCGAGTCGGTCGCGCGCGCGCTTGGCCGCAAGTTCACCCGCGTGTCACTCGGTGGGATCCGCGACGAGGCCGACATCCGAGGCCACCGCCGGACCTACGTGGGCGCCCTGCCGGGCCGCATCGTGCGGGCCTTGAAGGACGCGGGCACTAAGAACCCGGTCATCATGCTGGACGAGATCGACAAGGTCGGCAGCGACTGGCGAGGAGACCCCTCATCAGCATTGCTCGAAGTGCTCGATCCCGCGCAGAACCACACGTTCCGCGACCACTACCTGGAGGTCGACCTCGACCTTTCCGAGGTGCTGTTCATCCCGACCGCCAACGTGTTCGAGACGATCCCCGCGCCGCTGCTGGACCGCATGGAGCTGATCCGCCTCGACGGCTACACCGAAGAGGAGAAGGTCGCGATCGCTCGCGACCACCTGCTGCGGCGCCAGATCACGCAGGCCGGGTTGAAGACCGAAGAGGTGACAATCGACGACGCCGCGATCATGAAGGTGATCACTGATCACACCCGCGAGGCCGGGGTGCGCAACCTCGAGCGCGAGCTGGGCAAGATCACGCGCAAGGTCGCGACCAAGGTCGCCACGGGCCAGCTCACGCCGCCTGTTGCGATCACACCCGATCGCGTCCGCGAATTCCTCGGCAAGCCGAAGTTCGACAACGAGGTCGCGGCCCGCACCGCGGTGCCGGGCGTGGCGACCGGACTCGCCGTCACCGGGACAGGTGGCGACGTGCTCTTCGTCGAGGCCACCGCGACCGAGGCGAATGGAAACGGGGGTGGCGGGCTGCTGCTCACCGGCCAGCTGGGCGACGTGATGAAGGAGTCGGCGCAGATCGCGCTCTCCTACGTGCGCTCGCACGCCGAGGAGCTGAACATCTCGCGCGACGACATCAACAAGTCGTTCCACATTCACGTGCCCGAGGGCGCTGTGCCCAAGGACGGCCCGTCAGCCGGCGTGACGATGACGACCGCGATCGTGAGCCTTCTGACCGGGCGCCCGGTGCGCAACACCGTCGGCATGACCGGCGAGGTGACGCTCCAGGGACTGGTCCTGCCGATCGGCGGCGTCAAGCAAAAGGTGCTGGCGGCTCACCGCATGGGCTTGAAGGAAGTCATCCTCCCGCAGCGCAATGAGAAGGACCTCGACGATGTCCCACAGAGTGTGCGCGAGGCGATGACCTTCCACCTGGCGAGTCGCGTGGACGACGTGCTGAAGCACGCGCTGGAGCCCGCCTCCACCGCGAAGTCCAAGATCGAAGCCGCCTAAGCGCAGCTGAAAGTCCTCGTCCGGGACGGCGAACTGCAGCGCGAGCTGGATCCGCTGCCGGCAGGCGTCGGGGTCGTGACCGACCCGGCGCCTGACGTCGAGTTCGCGGTGATCAACTTCGAGCTCTCCGGCCGCCTGCCGGAGATGTTCGCCGAGATGCCGAACCTGCGGGTCGTCCAGTCGCTGAGCGCCGGCGTCGACTGGCTTGTGCCGCGCACGCCAAAGGGCGTGATCGTCTGCAAGGCCGTCGGCGTGCACGACCGCCCGGTTTCGGAGTGGGTCATCGCAGTGATTCTTGCGATGCAGCGCCGGCTGCCGGAGTTCCTCGAATCGCAGCGGCTCGGCAAGTGGGACCGAAGCCCTGTTGACGGGACCCCGGACGACGATCTCGAGGGTCAGACGGTGCTCGTCGTCGGTCACGGTTCGATTGGCAGGACGCTTGCGATGCGGCTCACCTCGTTTGGCGTCCACGTCGTCGGAGTGGCCCAGCACGCGCGCGAAGACGCGCGTCCGGTCTCATCGCTGTCCGAGCTGCTGCCGCAAGCCGACGTGGTCGTGAACCTGCTGCCGCTGACATCCGCCACCGAGCGTTTTGTCGACGCTGCGTTTCTCGGCCAGATGAAGGCCGGTGCGCTTTTCGTCAACGCCGGCCGGGGCAAGACGGTCGACACCGCGGCTCTGCTCGAGGCGCTGCAGTCCGGGCGCATTCGAGCAGCGCTCGATGTGACCGACCCCGAGCCGCTGCCGGACGGCCATCCTCTGTGGCACGCGCCGAACGTTCTCATCACTCCACACATCGCCGGCTCGACGGCGCGCTGGCTCACGCGCGGCTATCGCTTCGCCGGCGAACAGATCCGTCGCTACGCCGCGGGCGAGCCGCTTCTGGGCGTTGAGACCTAGCCTGGAATATCGCGCCGCGCTCTAGGCTTGCTGATTACGTGAACCGCTCTTCGCATGAGATCCTTGGAAGCGCGCGCACCATCGCGGTGGTCGGCGCGTCGCGTGATCCCAGCAAGGCCGGGGGCTCGGTCCCCGAAGGCCTGCAGAAGCGCGGATTCCGCATCATCCCTATCAATCCCTACGCCGACACTCTTTTCGGCGAGCGCGTGTACCGCTCACTGCTCGAGGTGCCGGAGCAGATCGACCTGGTCGACGTTTTCCGACCCGCGGCCGACGCCCCCGAGATCGCGCGCCAGGCTGTAGCTGTGGGCGCCAGGGCGCTGTGGCTACAGGAGGACATCCGGTCCGCCGAAGCACGCCGCATCGCCGAGTCGGCGGGGATGGAATTCGTCGAAGACGAGTGCACCGCCGTGGTCGCATCGCTCTATCGACTGCGAACGTCAGCCGCCTAACGGTTAGAGTCGTCGCGTGGCGCCTCGCCGACCACGCCATCTTCGGGACCGCAGCATCGAGTCCGAGCTCAAGTTTCGGGTTGCCGGTCCGCGCGACCACGCGACCCTTCGCGCGGTGCTGCGCAAGCGTGGCGCCAAGCTTGTCGGCCGATACAGGGAAGAGAACTTCCGCTTCAACGGCCCGGGCAAATCGACGCGCAACACGACCCTGCGCCTGCGCGTGCTCAACGGCGGACCTCGGGGAGTGCTGACGGTGAAAGGCCCGGCGACGTTCGAAGCCGGGGTCAAGATCCGAGAGGAGACGGAGGTCGAGCTCTCAGACGTACACGCAACGCTCGACCTCCTCCAGCAGCTGAGCTTTCGCGTCGGCTGGACCTACCCGAAGAATCGCACGATGTACACGCTCGATGGGATCGTGGTCACCCTCGACGTTCTCGAGTTCGGGTGGTTCGTCGAGGTCGAGGGCGCGGCCACCGCGCTGCCTGAGATGGCGCGCAGCCTGGGCCTCGACCCGGCCAACGCCCTACGCGACAGCTACTCGGTGATGGCGCGCAAGCACATGAAAGCGAAACGCCCGACCAAATCGCCCCCCACGCCGGTCACCCTGCCCGAGGAGGCCGCAGCGCAGGCGTAAAGCTCGACACGCACCGTTGGATACAACGAGGCGGAATTCGAGCGCTCGATACGCCCCGCTGGATGCACCGAGGCGAAATCCAGTCCTGGCGTCTACTCGCTCCGCGCCGGTGCTGTACTTGCTCCGTCGGTCCGCGCCGGGCCCACCCACACGGTCTGAATGTTCGTGAACTCCTTGATCCCGTACTCCGACAGCTCGCGTCCGTAGCCCGACCGCTTCGCACCGCCGAAAGGCAGCCTTGCGTCCGACGCCACCATGCCGTTGATGAAGACCAGGCCCGCCTCGACGCGCTCCGCGAGCTGCTTCGCGCGCTCGACATCGGACGTCCAGATGTTGGAGCCGAGCCCGAAGTCGGTGTCGTTGGCGACGCGCAGCGCGTCCTCCGCATCCTTCACACGGATCACAGCGGCCACCGGTCCGAACGTCTCCTCGTGGTAGGCCGGCATGCCGGGTCTCACGTTGGCCAGCACCGTCGGCTCGAAGTAGTAGCCGTCACCGGGCATCCTTTTGCCGCCGGTCAGCGCCCGCGCGCCAAGCCGGAGCGATTCGTTGACCTGCCGCTCGAGCTCGTCGACCAGGTCTTGGCGAGCCAGCGGGCCGACCTGGTTCGCCCGGTCCATCGGGTTGCCCACCTTGAGAGCCGCCACGGCGTTGGTGAACCGCTGCTCGAACTCGTCGGCCACCGGCTCCTCGACGATGAAACGCTTGGCGGCAATGCAGCTCTGGCCGTTGTTCTGGTTGCGGGCGCGGCAGGCGACCGTGGCCGCCTGGTTCAGGTCGGCGTCGGCCAGGACGATGAACGGGTCAGAGCCGCCGAGCTCGAGCACGGTCTTCTTCAACGCCCGGCCCGCCGCCTCCGCGACGAGCGACCCGGCCTTCTCCGAGCCGGTCAGCGTCACACCGGCGACTCGATGGTCGGAGATGATCCGCTCCACCGCCGCCGAGCCGACCATCAGCGTCTGGAACACGCCCTCGGGCACGCCGGCCTCGCGGAAGACCTCCTCGATCGCCAGCGCCGACTGGGGCACGTTCGAGGAGTGCTTGAGCAGCATCACGTTGCCGGCCGTCAGCGCAGGCAGGCCTGCGCGAAAGGCTTGCCAGAACGGGAAATTCCAGGGCATCACAGCGAGGATCACGCCCAGCGGCTGGAACCGGACATAGCTCTCGGAGGCGGTGCTCTCGATGGACTCTTCGGCCAGCAGCCGCGCACCGTTCTCGGCAAACCAGTTGGCCGTCCACGCGCACTTTTCGATCTCGGCCTCGGCCTCGACGATGGGCTTGCCCATCTCCGAGGTGAGCAGCGCGGCGTAGCGCGACCTGTCAGCCCGAAGGACGCCGGCGACCGTGCGCATGAGTGTGGTGCGCATGCCCGGCCCGGCGTCGCGCCAGGGGTGCCGCGCGGTCCAGGCGCGGCTCAGGGCTGCGTCCAGCGCCGCCTCCTCCGCCTCTGGGAACGACGCCAGCTCCCGGCCCGTGGCCGGGTCGATGGATCTCAGCACCCTTTCGAATCATGGCACGATTGCAATGTGGCTCGAGCCCCGGTGAAGCGGCGCGCCGAACGTTCGCCTGCCGCCCCGCTGCGGACGCCTTCTCCGACCGTCGACGGTCGCAAGCGGGTGGTCATCGAGGCGGTGATGCCCGAGATCGACGGCGGCCGATTCCCGGCCAAGCGGGCGGTCGGCGAGACGGTGACCGTCGAGGCCGACATCTTCGCCGACGGCCACGACGCCCTGGGCGCGGTGCTCCGTTACCGCAATCAGGCGTCGGCCGATTGGATGGAGACTCCGATGGCCCCGCTGGTCAACGACCGCTGGCGCGGCGAGTTCCCGGTCACGGAGCTGGGCCGCTACATCTTCACGCTGGAGGGCTGGGTCGACCACTTCGAGACCTGGAGCCGCCAGCTGGCCAAACGAATCAAGGCGGGCCAGGACGTCAAGGTCGAGCTCGAGGTCGGGGCAAGGATGGTCGAGCAGGCGGTCGCACGGGCGAATGGAAAGTCGAACGACGCCGCCCAGCTGCAGTCGCTCGCCAGATCGCTTCGCGCCGGCCCGACGCCGGCGGTCGACGGCGAGGCCGGGGCGCTGATGCGCCGATATGCCGACCGCACCTTCGCAACGGTTTATCCACGTGAGGTCGAGGTGGTGGTTGAGCCGGTCAAGGCGCGTTTCAGCACGTGGTACGAGCTGTTCCCGCGCTCTACCGGTCCGCGAGGCAAGCACGGGACCTTCAAAGACGTCGAGCGCCTGCTGCCCGAGATCGCGCGGCTCGGTTTCGACGTCCTGTACCTCCCGCCCATCCACCCCATCGGCAAGAGCAACCGCAAGGGCGCCAACAACAAGGCCGCCTCGCCCGGCGAGCCCGGCAGCCCATGGGCGATCGGCTCGGCGGAGGGCGGCCACAAAGCAGTGCACCCGGAGCTCGGCACGCTCGAGGACTTCCGCCACCTGGTCACGACGGCGTCCCAGCAGGGGCTCGACGTGGCGCTGGACATCGCGTTCCAGTGCTCGCCGGACCATCCCTACACGAGCGAGCACCCAGAGTGGTTCAAGCACCGCCCCGACGGCTCGATCCAGTACGCCGAGAACCCGCCCAAGAAGTACGAGGACATCTATCCGTTCGACTTCGAGACCGAGCACTGGCGCGAGCTGTGGCAGGAGCTGCTCTCGATCGTGCTGTTCTGGGTCGACCAGGGAGTGCGGATCTTGCGCGTCGACAACCCGCACACCAAACCGTTCCCGTTCTGGGACTGGCTCATCGGAGAGGTGAAGCGCGAGCACCCCGAGGTGATCCTCCTGGCGGAGGCCTTCACCAGGCCGAAGGTCATGTACCGGCTCGCCAAGGGAGGATTCAGCCAGTCGTACACCTACTTCTCCTGGCGCAACACCGCCTATGAGCTGTACCAGTACTTCACCGAGCTCGCGCAGCCTCCAATCCGCGAGTTCTTCCGGCCGAACCTGTGGCCCAACACGCCCGACATCCTCACCGAGTACCTCCAGAGCGGTGGCCGGCCGGCGTTCCAGGCCCGCCTCATCCTTGCCGCCACGCTGGGCGCGAGCTACGGGATCTACGGACCTGCGTTCGAGCTGATGGAGAGCCGGCCGCGCGAACAGGGCTCGGAGGAGTACCTCGACTCAGAGAAGTACCAGATGCGGGCGTGGGATCGCGACAACCCCGACAGCCTGCGCGAGCTGATCGCGATCATCAACAGGATCCGGCACGAGAACCCCGCCCTCCAGACCGACCGCGGGCTGCGCTTCCATCCCACCGAGAACGACCAGCTGCTGGCGTACTCCAAGAGCACGCCCGACAATGCCAACGTGGTGCTGACCGTCGTCAACGTCGACCCCCACCACGTCCAGCGCGGAATGGTCAACCTGCCGCTGGACGAGCTGGGCCTGGACCGCGACCGGCCGTATCAGGCGCACGAGCTGATCAGCGGCGCGCGCTACCTGTGGAACGGCCCGCGCAACTTCGTCGAGATCAACCCCCACTCGATGCCAGGGCAGATCTTCCGGTTCCGTCGCCGTGTCCGCAGCGAGCACGACTTCGAGTACTTCCTGTGATCACCGAGGACCTGCCGGATGCGGTTCCAGAGTTGACGCCCCCCACCACGACCACGAGCCGTCGCCGCAAGGCGACCCAGATCCTGCCGCTGGAAGACGATCCGCTCTGGTACAAGGACGCGCTCATCTACGAGCTGCACGTGCGAGCCTTCATGGACAGCGACGCGGATGGCAGCGGCGACTTTCGCGGCTTGATCGAGAAGCTGCCCTACCTGCAAGACCTCGGCGTCAACGCGCTCTGGCTGCTGCCGTTCTATCCCTCGCCATTGCGCGACGACGGCTACGACATCGCCGGCTACACGGACGTCAACCCGATGTTCGGCACCCTCGGCGACGTCGCCAACCTGGTGAGGGAGGCTCACCGCAGGGGCATCCGCGTGATCAACGAGCTCGTCTGCAATCACACCTCAGACCAGCACCCCTGGTTCCAGCGGGCGCGGCGGGCGAAGCCGGGCAGCAGCATGCGCGACTTCTACGTGTGGAGTGAAACCAATCAGAAATACCAAGACGCGCGGATCATCTTCAAGGACTTCGAGACCTCGAACTGGACCTGGGACCACGTCGCCAACGCCTACTACTGGCACCGGTTCTATTCCCACCAGCCCGACCTCAACTTCGACAATCCCAAGGTCCATGAGGCGATCTTCAAAGTGCTCGATTTCTGGATGGAGATGGGAATCGACGGCGTGCGTCTCGACGCGGTCCCTTATCTCTACGAACGAGAGGGCACGAACGGCGAGAATCTTCCCGAGACCCACCAGTTCCTCAAGGATTTGAGGCGCCACGTCGACTCGAGCTTCCGCAACCGGCTGCTGCTCGCAGAGGCGAACCAGTGGCCCGAGGACGCGGTGGCGTATTTCGGCCAGGGCGACGAATGCGAGATGTCGTTCCACTTCCCGCTCATGCCGCGCCTTTTCATGTCGATCCGGATGGAAGACCGCTTTCCCATCGTCGACATCCTGGCCCAGACGCCGAGCATCCCCGACCGCGCGCAGTGGGCGCTGTTCCTGCGCAACCACGACGAGCTGACGCTCGAGATGGTCACCGACGAAGAACGCGACTACATGTACCGCGCTTACACGCAGGATCGCCTGGCCCGGTTGAATCTCGGCATCCGGCGCCGTCTCGCGCCGCTCCTCGGCAACGACCGGCGACGGATCGAGCTCATGAACGGACTGCTCTTCTCGCTCCCCGGGACCCCGGTCCTCTACTACGGCGACGAGATCGGCATGGGCGACAACATCTTTCTCGGCGACCGCAACGGCGTGCGCACTCCGATGCAGTGGAGCGCCGACCGCAACGCGGGTTTTTCCCGTGCCAACCGGCAGCGCCTGTACCTGCCCGTGATCACCGATCCCGAGTACCACTACGAGACGGTCAACGTCGAGGCGCAGCAGGGCAACCCGCACTCGATCTACTCGTGGACCAAGCGCCTGATCGCGCTGCGCAAGCGTCACCGCGCTTTCGGCCGCGGCACGCTCGAGCTGCTGCGACCAGAGAATCGCAAGGTGCTGGCATACGTCCGACGCTATGAGTCCGAGCAGATCCTGTGCGTCGCCAACCTTTCGCGGTTCTTGCAGGCGGTCGAGCTCGACCTCAGCCAGTGGAAGGGACTCGTGCCCGTCGAGCTGTTCAGCAGCAACGAGATGCCCGTCATCGGCGACGCGCCGTACTTCCTGACCCTCGGCCCTCACGCCTTCTATTGGTTTGCGATGCAGCCGCGTGCCGTGCCCATGCTCCAGAGCGACGGCGCCGCGCCCCTGGCGACGAGGCTGCCCGAGGTGCGCACCGTTGGGGGCTGGGAGTCGGCCCTCGTTGGGGCGGCGAAAGACAGGCTCGAGAACGTGCTGCTCGGCTACATCCCGCAACGCCGCTGGTTCGCGGGCAAGGCGCGCCGCATGAAGACGGCGTTGATCCAGGACGTGGTCAGCGTCCCGGGTGCCGAGGGCTACTCATACCTCACGTCGGTCGTGATCGGCTACGCCGAAGGTGACCCCGACACGTACATGCTGCCCATCGCCTATGCCAACCCGGCCGAGGCTTCGCACATCCTCGAGCGCTGGCCGATGTCCGCAATCGCGTGGGTCCGCAACCAGGGCGAGGAAAGTCGCGGGCTTCTCTATGACGCGCTCGGGCCGCCAAACTTCGCCGAGGCACTTCTCGGTGCGATCGCGCGCCGCCGCCGCGCCGCTGGAGGGGCGGGGACGCTGATCGGGTCGACCACGCGCGCCTTCACACGCCTCCGCGGTCCCGAGACGGTCCGCCTCGAGGCGCAGCTCTCGGTGGCCGAGCAGAGCAACAACTCGGTGATCTTCGGCGAGCGCTTGATGCTCAAGGTTTTTCGGCGCCTGGAGGAGGGAGTCAACCCTGAGCTCGAGGTCGGCCGGTTCCTGACCGAGAAGACGAACTTCGCAGAGATCGCCCCTCTCGCGGGAAGCCTGGAGTACCGCCGCGGCAAGGGCGAGCCGGTGTCGATCGCGATCCTCCAGGGCTACGTGCCCAACCAGGGCGACGCCTGGCAGTACACGCTCAACACTCTCGCCCACTTCTTCAGCGGACCTGAGCTCGCGGGCCTCGAGCCGCCCGCCACGCCTCGCAGCATCGTGGATGGAGGCAAGCAGGACATGCCAGAGGTGGCGACGAGGACGATCGGCGGCTACCTCGATTCGGCACGTTTGCTGGGTCGCCGGACCGCGGAGCTGCATGCGGCCCTGTCGTCCGACCCGACGGATCCCGCGTTCGCTCCCGAGAGGATCACTCCGACCGACCAGCGCTCTATCTACCAGTCGCTCAGCGGCCTCGCAATGCGCGCCACGGACCTGCTCCGCACGCAGCTCGGCAAGCTGCCGGCGGACGCGCGCGAGGATGGGCGCAAGGTGCTGGAGCTCGAGTCCAGGATCGCCTACATACTGCGGTCCTTTCTTGCCCGCCGGCTGAACACGAGCCGGATCCGGGTGCACGGCGACTACCACCTGGGCCAGGTCCTGTACACAGGGCACGACTTCGTGATCATCGACTTCGAGGGCGAGCCGACGCGCACGCTGTACGAGCGCCGCCTGAAGCGGCTGGCCATGCGCGACGTCGCGGGCATGCTGCGCTCGTTCTCCTACGCCAGCCAGGCCGCGCTGCGGTCGCAGGAGATCCCCGCTGAGAGGCTCGCCAATCTGCAGCGCTGGGCTCGCTTCTGGGTGGATTCAGTCTCCGCGGTGTTTTTGAAGAGCTACCTGAGCACGGCAGGAAACGCCTCGTGGGTACCCCAGTCCCAGGAAGACCTCGAGCTGCAGCTCACCACCATGCTGCTGGAGAAGGCGTTGTACGAGCTTCGATACGAGTTGAATCTCCGACCTGATTGGGTGCGCATCCCTCTACGTGGGATTCTTGACCTGGTGACACCCGCATGAGCATGGTCGCCCGCTCGCTGATCAGCCCGTTCGACCTGCACCTCTTCAACGAGGGCACGCACGGCCACCTCTTCGAAAAGCTGGGCGCGCATCCGTCACATGACCCCGAGGGAACGTATTTCGCGGTCTGGGCTCCCAACGCCGACGCAGTCAGCGTCATCGGTGACTTCAACGGTTGGGACAAGAACGCGAACGGCCTCTATGCGCGCGAACAGTCGGGGATCTGGGAAGGATTCATTCCCACGGTCACGCATGGCGCGCTGTACAAGTACTACGTCCACTCCAAGGTGACCCGGAGCGGGGTCGACAAGGCCGACCCGTTCGCCTCTTACTCGGAGGCTCCCCCGCGCCAGGCTTCGGTCGTCTGGGACATGTCGTCCTACCAGTGGGGCGACCAGAGCTGGATGGAGAGCCGGCGCAACGCGAACAACCGCAACGCGCCATGGTCGGTCTACGAGATGCACCTCGGATCGTGGATGCGCGTGCCCGAGGAAGGCAACCGGTGGCTGACCTACCGCGAGATGGCGCCGCGCCTCGCGGATTATGTGAGCCGCACGGGCTTCACCCACATCGAGTTCATGCCGGTCATGGAGCACCCGCTCTACGAGTCGTGGGGCTATCAGGTCACGGGTTACTTTGCGCCGACTTCGCGCTACGGAACGCCGGATGACTTCATGTTCCTGGTCGACTACCTGCATCAGAACGGCATCGGCGTGGTGCTGGACTGGGTGCCGTCGCATTTTCCCGCCGACGAGTTTGGCCTGCAGAACTTCGACGGGACGCACCTGTTCGAGCACGCCGACCCGCGCCTGGGGGTGCACCCGGACTGGGGTTCATCGATCTTCAACTACGGGCGCAACGAGGTCCGTGGCTTCCTGCTGAGCAGCGCATTGTGCTGGCTCGACCGCTACCACGCCGACGGGCTGCGGGTCGACGCGGTGGCTTCGATGCTCTACCTCGACTACTCACGCAAGCAGGGTGAGTGGATCCCGAACAAGTTCGGCGGCCGGGAAAACCTGGAGGCGGTGGACTTCCTACGCCGCTTCAACATAGAGGTCTACAAGGAGCAGCCGGACGTGCAGACCATCGCCGAGGAGTCGACCGCATGGCCGCTGGTCTCACGACCAACCTACGTGGGCGGGCTTGGCTTCGGCATGAAGTGGGACATGGGCTGGATGCACGACACGCTCTACTACTTCGAGCGCGAGCCGGTGCACCGCAAGTTCCACCATTCCAACCTCACCTTCCGGATGCTGTACGCGTTCGGAGAGAACTTCATGCTCCCGCTGTCCCACGACGAGGTGGTGCACGGCAAAGGATCGCTCCTCTCGAAGATGCCCGGCGACGACTGGCAGAAGTTCGCCAACCTGCGGCTCCTGTACGGCTGGATGTATGCGCAGCCGGGCAAGAAGCTGCTGTTCATGGGCGGCGAGTTCGGCCAGTGGCACGAATGGGACGTCGAAAAGAGCCTGGACTGGCACCTGCTCGACCAACCGCAGCACGGAGGCCTGCGTCTGTGGGTCGGCGACCTGAACCGCATCCTGCGCGATTACAAGGCGCTCTATGAGCTGGACTTCGACCCGGCGGGATTCTCGTGGATCGACGTCAACGACTCGGACAACAGCGTCGTGAGCCTGATCCGCCGCGGCCGCTCCCCCGAGGACGTGTTGGTGGCAGCGTTCAACTTCACACCGGTGCCGCGCCAGAACTACCAGATCGGGATGCCTTCGCCGGGTCGATGGCTCGAGATCCTGAACAGCGACGCGCCGATGTACGGCGGAAGCGGCCAGGGCAACCTGGGGGGAGTCGAGGCGGTGCCGGTGGCGATGCACGGCCACAACCACAGCGTGACGCTGACCCTGCCGCCGCTAGGAGCGATCTTCTTCAAACCGGAGTAGCCGGCGAAGCCCCTAGGCAGACCGGTGCGTCATCACGTAGAGGATCCCCGCGACGATGAACAGGACGACGTAGCAGACCGCGCCCACGCCGAGCATCAGAACCACCTTGGCGGCGGCCGGCAATCTGGTGCGGGCGATCCGAACGTTGCCGAGAGCGCCCAGGGCTCCAATAACGCCGCCGATCAGCCCGCCGATGAACAGTGCGGACAAGGGGATGAGGACGAGAAGGATTTGCCACCAGGCAAGACCCTTGACGTCATCGAAGAAACCCCGCCTCGCCGGCGGCGGGGGCGGTGGTGGTTGCATCGCGTATCCAGGCGGCGGTGGCGGCGGCTCGTTCATCTGCTGTCGGGTGACACTCTAACAAGGGCGCTCCGGACCTGAGCAACAACAACCTCGGACCGCTGATGTACGTCAGTCGCGGTGAAACGAAGAATCCGGAACCCCGCGTTGATAAGGAGGTTCTGACGGCGATTGTCTTCGACCAATCGCTCTCGATGACTGGTTCCGTCGTACTCGACGACAAGACGCGCGGCCGGGTAGAAGAGGTCAGCTCGACCCAGGAACCGACCGGCGGTATCGCGAAGTTCGGCCTGCACCTCTGGCTGAGGCAGGCCGGCCTGCAGTAGGAGCCAGCGCAGTCGGGTCTCCATCGGCGATTCGGCCGGTGCCGCGAGGGCCCCAAGTGAATGCTGTCGGGTCAGAGTCACCTTGTCGATGAGCCGCAAGCGAAGAGCACCGTCAATTGCGATCAAAGCTTCCACCGGCGCAACCCGACGACAGAGATCTCGAAGCGTGCGGGCAATGGTCGTCGCCCGCATACCGCGAACTGTGGTCACGTGCGACATCGCCAGGCCACAGCGACGAACGTTGAGACCTGGGCGAGACCGCACGCCCGATCTAAATGGGACGACGACCTCGATTGGGTGCACAGGATCTACGTCGAGGCGATACAGCCAAGCTGCGGTCAGGCCTGTGAAGACGGCCTCTGGTGGCAGATAGGCCCGCCAGGCGAGCAGCAGTTGCCAGGGGTCCTCGCGTAGACCACTCCAGCAATAGAGTTCGCTACCCAGACGGAGCCACGACCGGCCGCTGAGCATGTCGAGGGTGAGACCCGCCGCTCGCGCCTCGTCAAGCGAGAAGGGACGTCCTTTGAGCTGCGGAGGAATCCGGGGACGGCGGCCCACCGTCACAGCGTGAGTCCGCCTTGGGCGGGCGCCAACCCAGCACGTAAAGGCGGTATTGGATCCAAAAACGTCTCTCGGTATTCGGATTAGCCGTTTTTGGCGCCAAAGACGTCGGATTGCCAACTCGGTGAGACCAAAAATGAGAGCTTTTCGAGACTGCCTCTGAGACCGCCTTGAGTCGAGGCTGCCCCCAGCGGATTTCTCGACAGGAGGCACACATGGGCATTTGGAGTCGGGTGAGGCTGCTGCTCAACACCGAGGTGAGCAGCGCCCTCGATCAGGCGGAGGACCCGCGTCAGGTCCTCGACTACGCGTACAGCCAGCAGCAGCAGCTGCTGATCACCCTGCGCCGGGGGCTGGTGGACGTCGCCACCTCCAAGCAGCAGCTCGAGCAGCAGGCGCGGCGGCTCGAAACTCGCATCCCCCAGCTCGACGACCAGGCCCGCCGTGCGGTCGACGCAGGCCGCGACGACCTCGCGCGCGTCGCGCTCGAGCGCAAGCGCCTCGCGCTGAGCGAGATGGAAGGGTTGACCAAACAGATCGCCGAGGTGGAGTCGGACAAGCAGCGCCTGGCCAACCAGGAGCGGACTCTCCAGGTTCGCGTGGAGCAGTTCCGAACCCACCGCGAAGTCGTCTCGGCCCGCTACAGCGCGGCCGAGGCCGAGGTCAGGTTGAAGGAATCCCTGGCCGGCGTCTCGGGCGAGCTCGCCGAGCTCAGCATGGCCGTGGGCCGGGCCGAGGAGAAGGCGGACCGCCTGCAGGCCCGGGCCAGGGCGATCGACTCCCTGGTCGACCTCGGTTCCTTCCCGCCAATCGGTGGCGGGGACTTCGTGGAAGCCGAGCTCCTGCGAGTAACGGTGTCCAGGGAGATCGACGACGAGCTCGCGAAGATCAAGTCGGAGGTGGCGAAATCATGAGCACTGCCCACTGGAACCCCCAGGCGGGACACCTGGTCTCGCCGGACGGCAAGTGGTACTGGGACGGAGTCGCGCAGCAGTGGAAGCCGGAGCCGGGCAAGGCCGCGCCCGAAAAACCCGCGCCCGCAAGACCCGCGGCCGCTCCACCGCCCGCCGCGCAGGAACCCCCGCGCGGCCTCAGCTCCTTCGCCGGGACGGTCCGCTCCGAGGACCTCGCGTACGGCCAGACAGTGCTCGTGTGGGCACGGTGGATCCTGATCGGCACGGGCCTGCTGCTTTCGTTCTGGAGTCCCACGGACCTGACGACTCTTCAGGTCCAGCTCGCGGCGATCGTCGCCCTCGCGTTCGGCAACTTCTACCTGCACGTACAGCTGCTGCGCGGCCATCCCGCGCTGGACAGCGTCGTGTATGGCGCCAGCCTCGCCGACATCGGCGTGGTCACCGCCCTTGTTTTGGTGCAGGGCGGCTACCCCTCCCCGGTGTTCATCTTCTACTTCGCCGCCGTCGTCGGCATCTCCGTCGCATTCCCGACCTGGCTGACCGCCGGCTACACCTCGATCGTGGTCGGGATTTACGGCATCGTCAGCCTCGTCACCGCGCCGCCAGGCGACTACCCCGCGGTTTTCACGCGACTCTTGATGATCGCCGCAATAGCGGTGTGCGGAAACCTGTTCGCCCGCAGCGAGGCCAAAAGGCGCGCTGACGCGATCCGCATCCACAACGAGATGCTCGACGAGATCGAGCAGAAGGGAGGCAACGAAAATGTCCAGCCCGCGTGAAGTTCGTTCCGCAAAACAGGCTGAGCAGGAGGACCTGTTCTTCGGCCAAACGGTGATCCTCTGGGCGCGCTGGAGCGTCATCGTCGCGGGCATCGTGCTCGTGCTGTGGACGTCGACCAACGTCAGCCTGCTTACGCAGACCATGCCTTTCTTCCTGGTCCTGATGGCGGTCAACTTCTTCCTGCACGGTCGCTACGTGATGGGAAGCCCGCTCAACCGTACGGCGGTGACGGTGGCGAGCGTGGTCGACCTCATCTTGATCACCGCCATCGTCGTGTTGTGGCCGGGAGAGCACGGCTTGAACAATCAGTTCTTCGTCCTGTACTTCCCAGTCGTCTTCGCATTTGCCCTCGTGTTCACGCGCCGGATCGAGGTCGCCTACACCGGCCTCGCCATGCTGGCGTACACCGCGGGCTGCTTTCTCACCGATACGATCCACGTTTCAAACGACTTCAAGGTCCTGGTCATGCGGCTGATCGTCATCGCGGCCATGGGATTCCTCGGCAATTACTACTTCCGCATCCAGCGCGCGCGGCTGGCCGGCACGTCAACGGGCGAGACCGCGGCGTGATGGGACTCCTAGGGCACATCGCCATCCTGCTGAGGAAGAGCACCGCGGTTGTGCTCGCCCCGGCGCCCGATCCGCGGGTGACTCATCTCACGTCCCACCAGAAGCAGCGCGCCCTGCTGAACCAGGTGGTGAAAGCGGGCGCGGAGGTCGGCGCCGCCAAGGAGCGCCTCCGCGCCGCGTCCGACGCGGTACGCCAGAAGCTGCCCGCGATGGAGGAGCAGGCCCGTCGCGAGCTGAAGGCAGGGCACGAGGCCGCCGCCCGCCTCGCCCTGCAGCGCCGCCAGGTCGTGGTCCGAGAGCTCGAGACGCTGGAGCGCCAGCTGGCCGAGGTCGAGAAGGAAGAGGCGGCGCTGGCCGTGATCGAGCAGCGGTTGTCGGGACAGATCGAAGCTTTCGCTGCGCGCCAGGAGGTGATCAAGGCGCGTTTCAGCGCGGCCGAGGCGCAGGTGCGGATCAACGAGGCGATGACCGGCGTATCGCAGGATTTCGCCGATCTCACCGCAGCGCTGCATCGCGCCGAGCAGACCACCGAGGACATGCAGGCGCGCGCATCGGCGATCGACCGCCTGGTCGCTGAGGGCGACCTTGACGCGATCACGTTCGCCGCGGGCTCTGACGCCATCGATGCGCGTTACGAGACGCTCGGCGCGGACGCTGACGTCGAACGCCAGCTCGACGCGCTCAGAGAGCTGGATCGTTGAGGGTCATCCTGCTCACGCTCCACTCGTCGAGGCGATTCGCCACCAGCTCAAAACCGTGATGGAGGCGGCGATAGTAGGTCGGCCGCGAGAGGTGGAGGCGCTCCATGATCACGTCGTGGCTGCCGACCTTCTTCACGTAGTAATCGAGAAGCAGGTGCCCCGACTCCGCGTCGCGTGGAGCCTGCGATGACGCGAGCTCGCCGATGACGTCGACGAGAAGCGCGCGAAGCTCTGCGGCTGCGGAACCTGTTCGCGACATGCCGGGCAGCTGAGCCAGCGCGCTCCTGCCCAGGGCCTCGGGCGTGCCGAGGTCGTCGAGTGCGGAGCGCACCAGCTGCTCACGCGCTGTGCTGTCCGGGTCGAGCGACCAGCGCTCCCGCGCCGGCTCCTCGGCCAGGGGGCGATACGGCGCGGTTATCGCTGCCGGCAAGCCGGCCCGCAGCAATCGGCCCATCAGCCAGCTGAGCATCGTCGAGGCGATGATCACGCCCGCCCACAGCGATGGCCCCCACGCCGACCCGGCCGGGCGCAGCACGATCGCAGCCATGTATGCCGTGGCGAACGTGCCCCCGATCACCGCGCAGATGGAAGCCGACGGACGCCCCGGACGCCGCGCGCTCCACGCCACCCACGCGTCGGCCGCGATGCCGGTCACGATCGGCACAGGGAGAAGATGGAAATTGCCCTTGGTCACGCAAACAAGGACTCCGTTGAGCCCGAACACGAACGTGAGCGAGCCAGGCCGGAGCTTGAATGCGCTGTTGAGAAGGAGGCCGCTTCCGGCGAGGATCGCGGTCTGGGCCAGCAGGGCAGCGGTGCCCATGTTCTCGCCCACCCACGACAGCGCCGAATTCCGGAACTGGTAGTCGTCGGCGGCCCAGGGGTCGATCAGGGGGTGGGCGAACTGGGTCGCGAACGTCAGCACCGACAGCAGCAGCGCGGCCGAGGTGAGGGTCACCGCGCTTGCCTGTGCCTCGCCGCGCCGTGTCGCGGCCCGCACCGGACCGCTGGCGATCACCGCCACGGAGGCGATCTCGACGAGGTGTGGCGGCGTGAACAGGGATTCCAGGCCCACGCCGCTGCTGCCAAAGGCGGGCGACCAGAACGCGTTGTCCACGATCAACGCTGCGCCGAACACAAGCGCCGCGACAAGCGTGCCCGTCTGTCCGTCCGGCAGCGCCTGGTTCCATGCCCGACCAGAGCGCAATCCCACGGCGAGGCCTGCGAAGAGGAACAGCGCGAGCAGCGACCAGGCCGCGGCCACGATCGTCTGCCCGGTTTGCGCCACCGGGAGGAGAACCCGCCCGGGGTCGTGCACATAGGCGTATGCGGCCACGTATCCGCCGAGCACAATCCAGGTGGCGAGCACGACCACGATGGAATCGACCGCCCGCGGATCCTCCACCAACCTCCGCAGAAATTTCACTGCCTATACGCCGCCGATTTCGCCTCGTTGTATCAAGCGGCGCGCATCGAGCGTGAGAATTCCGCTCCGTTGGATACAGCGAGGCGTTTCGATCTTTTAAGGCTGTGGCGAGGGAAGCGCGGCGCTGAACTTGCTTGTGATGCCTTGCTCGGCCTGGATCACGTGCATCACGGCGTTGATCAGCGCCAGGTGCGAGAACGCCTGGGGGAAGTTGCCCAGATGCCGGCCGCTGCGTGGGTCGATCTCCTCCGCGTACAGCTGCAGCGGGCTGGCGTAAGAGAGCAGCTTCTCGCATAGCTCTCGCGCCCGATCGAGCTCGCCGATCTCGCATAGCGCGGAGACGAGCCAGAACGAGCAGATCGTGAAGGTGCCTTCCTCGCCATGCAGACCGTCGTCGGTCTCGGCGGTGCGGTAGCGAAGCACCATTCCGTCGACAGTCAGCTCGTCGGCGATGGCCAGCACGGTGGCGCGCACGCGCGGATCATCCGCCGGCAAGAAGCGGACCAGCGGGATCAGAAGCACCGAAGCATCGAGCGACCTGGTCCCGTAGTGCTGGACGAAAACGCCTCGCTCGTCGACACCCCGGACGCACACATCAGCCTTGATCTCGTCCGCCTTCGCCTGCCAGGTCGCGGCCAGCTCCATGTCGCCATGCATCTCGGCCAGGCGCGCGCCGCGATCGCACGCCACCCAGCACATGAGCTTGGACGACACGAAATGCTGCGGCTCGCCGCGAACCTCCCAGATGCCGCGGTCGGGCTTCTGCCAGTTTTCGATCGCCGACTCGACGGCTCGCTTGAGGATCGGCCAGACGACCTCGGGCAGGAAATCGCGCGACTTCGTGTGCAGGTAGACCGAGTCGAGCACCGCCCCCCAGACGTCGTGCTGCACCTGCTGAAACGCCGCGTTGCCCACGCGCACCGGCTCTGACGACTCGTAGCCACTCAGGTGGTCGATCGTCTTCTCGGTGAGCTCGTGCTCACCGCCGATCCCGTACATGATCTGCAGGTCCTTCTTTCCCGCCGCAACGTCGGCGATGAAATAGAAGAAGTCATTCGCCTCACGCGCGAAGCCGAGCGTGTAGAGGCCCCAGAGCATGAAGGTGCCGTCGCGGATCCACGTGTAGCGGTAGTCCCAGTTGCGCTCGCCCCCGATCGTCTCAGGCAGCGATGTCGTCGGGGCGGCGAGAAGAGCGCCGGTCGGGCTGTAGGTGAGGCCCTTCAACGTCAGCGCGCTTCGCTGCAGGAAGCTCTGCCAGGGGTGCTCGGGAAACTCGCCACGGTTGATCCACTCGCGCCAGAAATCCGCCGTGCGTTCGACGCGCAGAAACGCCTCTTCGGCCGTCGGCGGCGCCGGATGCTCGGCCCAGTACTCCTTGCCTGTCGAGTGACGCGAGCGCGGCCACACCAGCGCGGCGTATGCGCGCTCGCCCTGGCGCAGCGTCTTGGTCGCGTGCGCCCCGGGACCCTCGAAACCGACACGCAGGTCGGTCACGAGGCGGATGGGCACCTCGTCCTGGCCGCCGCTTGCGATCGCCTCGTTGTAGCCGGGCCCGGCGTACTCCCACTTGGCGGCCGCCTGGCCGTAGTCGAAGACCGGCTGGCAGTCGAGGCTGAGCTCGACGCTGCCGACCACGCATCGCGCGGTGCGCAGCAGGATGTGCTCGGCCTCGCTGTCCGAGGGCGGCCGGCGGTAGGTGCCCGATCGCCGCTGGCTGTGATACCAGGGCCCGATGCACATCGCGTCGCGCACGATCAGCCAGCCGGTCCGCGTCCGCCACGTCGTCTCGAGCACCAGCGTGCCCGGCAGGTAGCGGCGTCCCGCAGGCACCATGGCATCGGTCGGCCCGAAGCGGAAGCTGCCGGCGGCGCGGTCGAGGATGGCGGCGAAGACGCTCGGGCTGTCCGGGCGGGGAAGGCACATCCACTCGACCCGCCCGCTGGGCGCGATCAGGCAGTTGACCTCGCAGTCGGACAGAAAGGCGTACTCGGCAATTGGAGGAAACGGGCTAGTGACCCGCGGCCCGGCGGCCTGCGGCTGCGGTTCGATTGACGGCCCCTTGCCGTCGCCATTCACGGAAGGGGTTATCGCCTGGCCGAGGTCAGCCTCGCTTGCCTTTCTTGCCACATCCCACCTACCGAGAGCTTATGCCGATGACCCGCCGTACGCGCTCGAAAACCTCATCCGGCGAGCCTGTCCCATCGACCCGTTCCACCGGCACCCCCTGCCTCCGATAGTGGTCGAGGACAGCCTCCGTCAGCTTGTGGTACTCGTGCATCCGCTCGGTGATCGCCTCGCGTGTGTCATCGGACCGGCCTTCGACCGCGGCCCGGTGCAGGAGCCGGTCGATGAGCGCTGCTTCCGGCACCTCGAGCGCGATCACGAAGTCCACCCGGTGGCCCTCGTCGGCCAGCATCGCGTCGAGGGCCTGCGCCTGACGCTCCGTGCGCGGAAAGCCGTCGAGCAGGACCCCCGGCCCCTCCTCGGCCTCAGGCAGGAGGCTGCGCACGATGTCCACGATCAGGGCGTCGGGGACCAGGTCGCCGGCGGCCATGACGCGGCCTACCTCTTTCCCGGTCGGGGTGCCTCGCGACACCTCCGCCCGGAGGAGGGCGCCCGTCGAGAGGTGCTTCAGCCCGAACTCATCTTCGATCCGGGCAGCCTGCGTGCCCTTGCCGCTGCCCGGCGGGCCAAAGATAATGCCGATCACGGCTCTTGCCTCGCGCGCCCCATAAGCACCAGTGGATACAACGAGGCGGAATCCGCACGCGCCACACGCACCGGTGGATACAACGAGGCGGAATCCGGTTTGCGCATCACGGCGTGAGCTGGATCTTGCGGCGCCGCCGCCACCACGTCCGGGCGTTTTCGGCGAGCAGCGCCTGGATCGCGGGGTCTGGTCCGGACGGCTCGCCCTCCTGGCTGAGCGCAAACCAGCGGCGAGTGACCTCGACGTAGACGTCCGCCTCGGTCCAGCCCGGCAGCTGCTCGAGCACCCTGTGCTGCCGGATCGCCTCGGCGATCGGGTGGTAGACATGGTCGTACCAGCTCGCCGCCGCTTCCTGAAGGGGCACATCGCGGTGCTGCTCGAGGGACAGGAAATAACGGTGGCCGATGATGTGCTGCATGATCTCGTCGTAGCGGCCGAGGCGGCTGCATTCCAGCCGCGCTTGCGGCCGGGAGCGGTGCAGCTGCGTGACCTCGAGAAACGCGGCATACTCAGCGGCCTTCAGCAGTGCCTCGGCATCGATCTCCGGACCCAGCGGCGCCCGCGTCCTCACGTTGATGACCCGCGCGTTGATCACGGGCCGGCCCAGGTTTCTGGCGACCGAGACCCGGTGGTGGCCGTCGATGACGTAGTAGTTGCCGTCCACCTTGTAGACGTCGATCGGAGGGAGCTCATCGCCCTCGACCATGGCCTGGTAGATGCGGGTCCAGCGCTCGCGCATCCTGCGGTTGAGGGGAAGGAAGGCGGGGTCGAAGTCGCCCGTCTTAACATCGGGCGCCGCCGAGCCGACGATGCGGTCGACGGGGATTTCCTGGACGCCTCCGAACGAGCGGCCGTCGAAGCCGGCCGCCCGAAGCATCGGCTCGATCGACCGCAGCCGGTGGGCGCGACCAGTGAGGATCGTGCCGAGGCTGCGCCTGAACGCCCGCGCCCGGGCGGCATCGAAGTCCTGGATGGCGCGGATGCGCTCTACGCCCAAACCGACCCCGGACTATAGACGGGTCAGCTAAAGAAGCGCCAGCTCGCTCTCGGCGTCGAAGAAGTGCATGCCACGGGTGTCGAGGCCCAGCTTGACCTTGTCCCCTGGCGCCACGCTCATGCGCGGATCGACTCGAGCCGTGACCTGGTCGCCGCCCACCTGCCCATAGAGGAACTGGTCGGAGCCGAGGCGCTCGACCACGTCGACCTTCATCTCCATCGAAGGTGATCCGTCCACGATGCGGTCGGTGACCGCCTCTGGCCGGAATCCGAGCGTGCCCTTCCCGGGCGCAAGCGGCTTGGGCAGCTTGACCTCGAATCCAGACGCCTTGGCCGAACCGTTCGTGACCGCGGCGGGGATGAAGTTCATCGTCGGCGTCCCGATGAATCCGGCGACGAAGAGATTCGCGGGGTGATCGTAGATCTCGCCTGGGGTGCCAACCTGCTGCAGGATGCCCGCGTTCATGATCGCGATGCGGTCACCCATCGTCATGGCCTCGACCTGGTCGTGCGTGACATAGATGAAGGTTGTCTGCAGGTCGCGGTGAAGCTTCTGCAGCTCGACCCGGGTCTGGCCGCGGAGCTTGGCGTCGAGGTTGGACAGAGGCTCATCCAGCAGGAAGACCTTGGGGCTGCGCACGATGGCGCGTCCGAGCGCCACGCGCTGGCGCTGGCCACCGGACAGAGCGCGCGGCTTGCGCTTCAGGAAGTTGTCGAGACCGAGGATGCGCGATGCATTGCGCACGCGCTTGTCGATCTCGGGCTTCTTCATGTGCTGCATCTGCAGAGGAAAGGCCATGTTGTCGTAGACCGTCATGTGCGGATAGAGCGCGTAGGACTGGAACACCATGGCGATGTCGCGGTCCTTGGCGGCGATGTTGTTCACCACGCGGTCGCCGATGAGGATGCGACCCTCGCTGATCTGCTCCAGGCCCGCGAGCATGCGCAGGGCCGTCGACTTGCCGCAGCCGGAAGGACCGACGAGGACCATGAACTCTTTGTCCTTGATCTCGACGTTGAAATCCTTGACGACGGTCAGGTCTGCCGTGTACCGCTTGACGACGTGGTCATAAGTTACTGATGCCATTCTTTCTCTATCCCTTTACCGATTCCCATTCGACTGCCATATGTGCGACCCCCAACACAATTCTATTTACCTCCTCCGAATTGGCAAATCCGAGTCCGCGGGACTCGACGTTGAATTCCGGACAACCAGGCTCGTGTGGAGCGGCGCGGGCGACTCCACGACCTTGCCCTTCATGAGTTGGATCAGCAGGCGCGCGGCCAGTCGACCTTTGTCGATGATCGGCTGACGCACCGTGGTCAGCGGCGGGTTGGTCCACGCCGACGCCGGCACGTCGTCGAAGCCGACCACCGAGAGGTCTTCCGGGATGCGCAGCCCGGCCGCCTGGGCCGCCGACATGACGCCGATCGCCGCCATGTCGCTCATCGCGAGCACGCCGGTGGGCCTTCGCTTGCCCCTCGGCAGGGACTCGAACGCGCGCGCGCCCGCCGCCACCGAGATGCCCGCCACCACAACGTACGGCTCTGGCGCCCCCGCCGCGTCGATCGCCCGTTGGTACCCGGACAGGCGTCGCGCTGCAGTGGGCGTGTTGTTGACCTGCGCCCTGGCCGGCGGCAGCACGATGATCGCGAGCTGCCGGTGGCCGAGCTCGAGCAGGTGCCGCGCCGCCGCCTCCGCGCCGCCTTCGTCGTCGACGTTGATCGAAGGGTGCGAGGGCGAGCTCTCGGAGTCGACGAGCACAGTCGGGATGCCGATCCGGTCGAGCACCTCGAGCGCGCGGTCGTCTGGGGTGAGACCCAGGCTGATGAAGCCGTCCACCGACGCCTGGCGGATGGCGCCTTCGAGCGAGCCGTCGAGCGGCGGCACCAGGAGCAGCGTCAGGTCGTGCTCCTCGCACTGCTCGCCAAGACCCTGGATGAGCTCGCTCACGAAGGGGTTGGCAAAGACCGTGGAGAGGCGCTGCGGGATGAGCACGCCGATCGTGCCGCTGCGCCGCATCGACAGAGCACGCGCGGCCGGGTGCGGGGTGTAGCCGAGCTCATTGGCCACCCCGAGCACGCGTTCGAGCGTGGCGTGTCCCAGCCGCTCGGGGTTGTTGAATGCGAAGGAGACAGCGGTCTTCGAGACGCCGGCCGCCGTCGCCACGTCAGCGATGGTGACCCGGGACACCCGACCAGGCTCCTGACATGGTCACGACGCCTCCCCAATCCTTAAACCGCTTTAGTAAAACGGTTTATCGGGCCGGATCGTAGGACGTCCCCGGCGCCCTGTCAAGGGCGAACTTTCTGGCTGTCCTCTCCGCCGCCGGAATCGCCGGCTCGTGCCTTGCGTTTGGAGACCGAAGCCTTGCCGGTGATGGAGTCGACGGTGACGTCCGCGTCATCCACCAGAAGGGCCGCGAGAAAGCTCTCGGTGTTGGGTTCCTCCGGGATGGCGGCCGAATCCGCGCCCGGCGGGCCAGGCTCCATTGGTGCGCAGCCCTCCTAATCCTCGAGCACCGGCTCAGAAATCCCGCCGGTGTGAGGCGGGGACTATAGCACGCGTTTCGGCGTCTCGGTCAGCGAACGGATCAGCTCAGGAGCCACCTTCGGGACGCGTTCCGCCGTGACCAGCCCGTTCTGCTCCTGCTGTACGTCGGTCAGCTGGGTGTAGCAGAAGCCCTCCACGGGGCCCGGATCGAGCAAGCCTTCGATCAGCCGCCGATAGGAGTCCACGAATTCGTTTCCGTCGCGAACCTCGAGCCAGCCCCAGCCTCCGGAGTCCGCGACGCGGAGCCCACCGAACTCTGTGACGAGGATCGGCTCGCCACGATAGCCGTAGCCCGGGTCGTACGGCGGGTGCCCGCTTCCGGTTCCGTCCAGCGCGGACGGGATGCTGCGGTACCGGCCCGCAAGCGCTGACGGCTCGGAGTAGTCGTGAATGGTGCAGAGGTCGCTGACAGCGTGCTCCCAACCGTCGTTCGAGACAACCGGGCGGGTGCCGTCCAGGTCGTGGGTGAGCTTGTACAGGCGGACAAGAAAATTCGAGCGGACCGCGGGATCGATCGAGCCAAGGCCGAAGCTCTCGTTGGCGACGACCCACGTCACGATCGACGGATGGCCACGGTCGCGGCGGACGATCTCGCTCCATTCGGCGGCGAGCCGGCGCTCGGCGCCGGCCGTGTGCTCGTGAAAGCTCGGCATCTCCGACCACACGAGGAAGCCGAGCCTGTCCGCCCAGAAGAGCCAGCGCGGGTCCTCCGCCTTCTGATGCTTGCGCGCCCCGTTGAAGCCAAGCGATTGAGCAAGCTCGATGTCCTGACGGAGCGCTGCGTCGCTCTGCGCGGTCAAGAGCCCGTCGGGAAAGTACCCCTGGTCCAGCACGAGACGCTGCACAAAGGGCAGGCCATTCAGCCAGAAGCGGCCGTCTAGCGTCTCGACCTTGCGCAGCCCGAAATAGCTGTGAACGCGGTCGGCGGGTTTGCCTTCCTGGCTGCGCAGGGTCGCCTCGAGCTCGTAGAGGACCGGAGACTGGGGATGCCACGGCATCGCGTGCTCGAGCTGCAGCCGTCCCTTCCCGGCAAATCCCGACCATCGGCCGGCGACCTTGTCGCCCAGCGTCGCGACCAGCTCCACCTCGCCATCCCCGTCGATCTCGAAGTCGACCGCGCCGTATTCGAGGTCGGGCCTGAGGTCAAGCCGCCGGATGTGGCGCGCGGGTAGGGGCTCGAGCCAGACCGTCTGCCAGATCCCAGTCGTCGGTGTGTAGAAGATGCCCTCGGGAATCTCTTTCCAGTACTGCTTGCCGCGCGGGATGGTCAGGTCCCGGAGCGGGTCTTCGGCGCGGACGACCAGCATGTTCTCGCGCCTTCGTGCGACCGAGGTGATGTCGCAGCTGAACGGGACGTGCCCGCCTTCGTGGCGAGCGACCTGTACGTCGTTGACCCAGACGGTCGCCCGATAGTCGACCGCCCCGAAATGCAGGACGAGGCTTTCGGCATCCGGCGCGTCAAAGCGTCTCCTGTACCAGACGACGTCGCCCGGCAGGTCACCAAGCCCAGAGAGTGTCGACTCGGCGCAAAACGGCACCAGGATGGCTCGGTCGAAGGTCGGCGAAGGACCGGCCCCGAACTCCCATTCCCCATTCAGGTTGACCCATGCATCTCGCATGAAGGAGGGCCGCGGATACTCTGGTCTGGGTTCGCTCAGCACGGCTTTAGCGGGTTCGTTTCAGCCCCTCCGGCCCTGCGGGCCACCTCCCCATGAATGGGGAGGAGACTTACTCAAAAATCTAGGCGAACGTTCGCTTGCCCCCGCGCATAATACCCGCAGACGTGACAGTGCAGAGACTTGGGCGCCACGTTTCAGTCAAAGACGTCGCCGCCCGCTCGGGCGTCAGCTTCCAGACCACCAGCAAGGTGCTGAACGGCGGCGGTTCGGTGTCCGAGGTTACTCGAGCGCGCATCCTGCAGGCGGCGACCGACCTCGGCTACGTGCCCAACCTCCAGGCGCGAAGCCTCGTGATGCAGAAGACGCAGACAGTCGGCGTCATCACCAGTGATTTCCGTGACCACGACCTGAGCCGTCTCATCGGAGGCGCTGAGCAGGAAGCTCGCCGGCAGGGCTACGGCGTGATGATCGCGAGCATCGAGCCGGAGGGCTCCCTGACCGAGTACGCGCTGCCCGCGATGATGGAGAGACGGGTCGACGGTATCCTCCTGGCCGCGCCCCAGATGGAGGAGGACCTCGCGCTGGAACACGTCCTGGATCGAGCGCTCCCGGTGGTCAGCCTCCATCACGTGCCCGGTGGCGGCGTCGCGACCGTCGGGTCCGACCACGAGCTGACCGGCGCCTTGGCGACGCGACACCTTGTCGAGAGAGGACACCGCGTCATCGCGACCGTCACCGGGACCCGCGGCCGGCGCGTCACGCAGAGCCGGCTGCGCGGTTATCGCAGGGTGCTCGAAGACGCCGATCTGCCCGTGGACGCTGACCTGGTCGAAGAAGGCATGTGGCTCATCGACGGCGCTGTCCTCGCGACGCACAGGCTGCTTGACCGGAGGCCGGGGATCACCGCGATCTTTGCCCAGAACGACGTCATGGCGATCGGCGTGCTGAGCGCCCTGCGCGGCATGGGCAAGCGCGTGCCCGAAGACTGCTCGGTCGTGGGCTGCGACGACATCGACATGGCCGCCTACACGATCCCCCCGCTGACGACCGTCCATATCCCTTTTTATGAGACCGGCGCTGAAGCGATGCGACTCTTGCTGAGCATGGCGGCCGGTGGCGCAGCACCTCCACGCGGCGTCCTTCTGCCCGTGCATCTGATCGTCCGCGGATCGACCGCCGCGGCGTGAGATTTGGGGTTAACGATCATCAATTGATGATGAGTTCCTTCATCATTCTCCGCCGTGATTCCGCTTCGCTTGATCCAGGTTGGGCTCGGTCCGCACGGCCGGAACTGGGCCAGAAAGGTCGTTCCGGAGATCGGCGAGGTCGAGGTCGTCGCCTTCGTCGACAAAGACCCGTACTCGCTTGACGCGCTGAAGGAAGAGGCCGGCATTCCAGCCGACCGATGCTTCGAGTCGCTGACCGAGGCGATCGCCGCCACCCATCCCCAGGCCATGCTCAACACGACGTCGCTGCCTGCCCACGTCCCCGTGACCAGGGCCGCGCTCGAGGCAGGGCTGCACGTGCTGCTGGAGAAGCCGTTTGCGGCGAGCGTCGCCCAGGCCCAGGAGCTCGTCGACATGGCCGCGGCGCGCAACCTCATCCTGATGGTGAGCCAGAACTACCGCTTCTTCCCCGCCCCCCGAGTTATCGCGTCGATGGTGCACGAGTCAGCACTGGGCAAGCTCTACGCGGTCGAGATCGACTTCCGCCGCTACTCCACGGTCGGACCCAATGGGCGCGGCCGGCATCACCTCGAGGAGCAGCCGCTGCTCGTCGACATGTCGATCCATCACTTCGACCTGCTGCGCATGATCCTCAGCCGCGAGCCGCGCCGCATCTACTGCGAGGCATGGAACCCGGAATGGACGGCCTTCAGCGGTCCCTCTGTCGCCGTCGCCTCGATCGACTTCGAGGGCGGCGTGGTGGTCAGCTACCGCGGGAGCTGGATCAGCGCCGGCCCGGTCACTCCATGGGCGGGCGAGTGGAGGATGGAGTTCGAGAACGGCGAGGTCATGTGGACGAGCGCGGCTGACAGCGACATCACGCAGGACAGGGTGGTGGTCAGGCCGCGGAACGAGGAAGCCCGCACCATCACGCTGCCGCCCGTGCCTCGCACCGGGACATGGGGCACGCTGACGGAGTTCGCCGCCGCGATCCGGTCTGGTCGCGAGCCCGAAACGTCGGGCCGCAACAACCTGGGCACGATCGCGCTGATGGCGGCCGCCGTCGAATCCGCCGCGCTGCGTGAGCCCGTGGCCATCCACCGGACCGGAGAAGCGCTGACGATTTGAAAGTGCGCGAGCGTCTTCAGGATGGGACGTCCTGAATGCGCGTCACCGTCTGGAACGAACATGTCCACGAAAAGCGCGAGGAGTCGGTCAAGAAGATCTACCCGCGCGGCATGCACGCCCCGATCGTGGACGGATTGAGACGCGAGCTCGGCGGCGACGTCACGGTCCGCGTCGCGACCCTCGAAGAGCCTGAACACGGCCTTACCGACAAGGCGTTGGCGGAGACCGATGTGCTCACCTGGTGGGGCCACGCGGCGCACGATCAAGTTTCCGACGAGGTGGTCGAACGGGTCCACGCCCGCGTCCTGGCTGGCATGGGACTGGTCGCGCTTCACTCAGCCCACAAGTCGAAGATCTTCATGCGCTTGATGGGGACGACCTGCAACCTGCGGTGGCGGTCGGACCCAGGAGGCGAGCGCGAGGTCATCTGGACGGTCAACCCCGGCCACCCGATCGCGGCCGGAGTGCCGCAGCCCATCGTCGTCCCCCACCAGGAGATGTACGGCGAGTTCTTCGACATCCCGCAGCCTGACGACCTTGTGTTCGTCAGCTCCTTCGAGGGCGGCGAGGTTTTCCGTGGCGGCTGCTGCTTCACGCGCGGCCTGGGACGCATCTTCTACTTCGGGCCTGGCGACCAGGAGTTTCCTGTCTACCACCAGCCCGAGATCCAGCGCGTCATCGCCAACGCCGTGGCGTGGTGCGGCGGTGTGACTACCGCAAACGACGAGCCCACCACACGGACGGGCAACTCTCAGCGAAACTGGTATCTCGATGGAGATTGAGACCGCTTAGCGAGATCGGAGCCGCCGTCGTCGGCACTGGTTTCATCGGGGTGGTTCATGTCGAGGCCCTCCGCCGCCTCGGCGTCCAGGTCCACGGCGTGGTCGGCTCCAGCCAGGATCGCGCGACTGCTCGCTCGCGCGAGCTCGGCCTTCCGCCCGCCTACGAAAGCTTCGAGGCGATGCTGGCCGATCCGCGGGTGGAGGTCGTCCACATCACCTCGCCCAACCACCTGCATCACGAGCACGCGAGTGCAGCGCTGGGAGCCGGGAAGCACGTCGTCTGTGAAAAGCCGCTGGCCATGACGCCGGCGGAGTCGGCCGGCCTGCTGCGCCTGGCCGAGCAGAGCGGCCGCGTCCATGCTGTCAACTTCAACCTGCGTTTCTATCCCCTCTGCCGCCACGTGCACAGCCTGGTCAGGCAGGGGGAGCTCGGCGACATCCGCCTGATCTCCGGTCACTACCTCCAGGACTGGCTGCTGCTGGACACAGACTGGAACTGGAGGCTAGAACCACAGCTCGGCGGCGAGCTGCGCGCGGTGGCCGATATCGGCTCGCACTGGATGGACCTGACCACATTCCTCGCCGGCAAGCGGATCACTTCGGTCATGGCAGACCTTGTCACTTTCATCAAGACACGCCGTCAGCCTGCGGGTCCGGTCGAGACCTTCGCCACCGACCGTGGTGGCAAGAAGGTCGCGCGCGAGATCCACACCGAAGACTCGGCGACGATCCTGCTTCGCTACGAAGATGAAACACGGGGCGCGTTCACCGTGTCCCAGGTCAGCCCGGGTCGCAAGAACTCGCTGCTGTTCGAGATCGATGGTTCGACATCGGCGGCCGCGTGGAACTCCGAACGCCCGGACGAGCTGTGGCTCGGCCATCGGGGGCGGCCCAACGAGATCCTGCTGCGCGATCCGGCCCTGCTCAACGAGGACGCCCGCGCCGCGACGAGCCTGCCCGGCGGCCACGCCGAGGGCTTCGCCGACACGTTCAAGGCGCTCTACGCCGCGGTATACCGGGCGGTTGCCGAGGGCAAACCGGGCGACGGCTACCCGACGTTCGCGGATGGCCACGACGAGATGCTCGTATGCGACGCGGTCGCGCGCAGCTCGCGCGAGCGCCGCTGGGTCGACGTCGAGCGCGCGGTGAACGCGAGGGTGCGGTGAAGCTCGGCCTGCTGACGGCGGCGTTTCCCAGTCTCACCCTGGAGCAGGTCGCGCAGTGGGCCCACGACAACGGATTCGAGGCCCTGGAGATCGCATGCTGGCCGTCGAGCGGGGGCGAGCGGCGGCGCTACGCAGGCGTGTCGCACATCGACGTCGAGGACTTCGACCCGAAGGCGGTGCGGGGCATGCTTCACCGCCACGGCCTCGAGATCTCGGCGCTTGCCTACTACCCGAACAACCTCGACCCGGACCAGGCGACGCGGCAGGCCGCGAACGACCACCTGCGACGCGTGATCGAAGCCGCGCAACGTCTCGAGGTCGCCGTCGTCGGCACATTCGTGGGTCGCGACCAGGAACGTTCGGTCGCCGAGAACATGGAAGACTTCAAGCGGGTCTGGCCGCCGATCGTGCATTTCGCGCGCGACCACGGAGTGAAGGTCGCGATCGAGAACTGCCCGATGATCTTCTCGGCCGACGAGTGGCCTGGCGGGCGCAACCTCGCCTACTCGCCCGCGATCTGGCGCCAGATGTTCGAGATCGTTCCCGGCGACAACTTCGGCCTGAACCTCGATCCCTCCCACCTTGTGTGGCAGTTCATCGACTACGCGCGGGTCGTCCGCGACTTTGCGCCGCGGATCTTCCACGTCCACGCCAAGGACATGGAGGTGGATCGCGAAGGCCTCTACGAACAGGGGGTGATGTCGCTGGGCGTCGGCTGGCAGGTGCCGCGCCTACCCGGGCTCGGCGAGGTGCGCTGGGACCGCTTCATAAGCGCGCTGTACGCGGCGGGCTACGACTGGGTGGTTTCGGTCGAGCACGAGGACCGCAAGTTCGAGGGCAGCCTCGAGCTCGTCCAGCGCGGTTTCCTGATCGCGCGCAACGCGCTGAGGCCCTTCATCGTCTGAGCCGGATTTCGCCTCGTTGTATCCAACGGAGCCTTTCGCGGGCGTGAATTCGGCTCCGGTGGATCCAGCGGAGCCTGATTGCTCTAGCGGAGCGAAAAGCGCTCCGCCGTGAAGAACACAAACGCCATTCCGATCGCGACGATCCCGAGCACGAGTGGAGTCCAGCCCACTCCAAAACCCGCGACCACTAGGCCGATCGCGCCCGGACCGAGCGTGCCGCCGATCGAGGCGGCCGGGTACAACCACGAGGTCGCTCGGGCATCGCCTGGACGCAGCTTCGCCAGCCAGACGATGCCGGTGGGAAAGATCGGGGCCAGCGCGAGCCCTGTCAGGACATAGGCCACCGGCGCAACGACGTGGATTGAAGCGGCCAGCAACGCGATCGCCGCCGCCACAGAGGCGAACAGGACGATCTTCTGCTCGTGAACGCGCGATGGCATGAGCGTCATGAGGAGGCGCCCGGTGACCACGGCGAGCCAGAAGCCAGATGTGACCGTTGCCGCCTGCGTGGAGTGCAAACCAATGGACTCGAGATGCGACGTCATCCAGCCGCCGGTGCCGTTCTCGATTCCGACATACAGGACGAAGGCGCAGACGAAGATCAGGACGACCAGGCCCGGCCGGCCGCGTGCGCCGCCGGCGATGGGCAGGCGTCCGGTGATTCCCCACTCCCCTGGAATGGCGGCAAGCGCGACAGCAGCTGCACCCAGGTACAGAAGCGAAAAGTGGGCGGCCGCAAAGGCTGCGACAAGGATCGGCCCTGCGACGGCTCCGCCCGAGTACGCACCGTTGAGCGCGCTGAGCAAGGCAGCGCGCCGCGCCCCTTCGCTGTACGCGACGAGCTGATTGAGGCCCAGGACGAGGGCGCCGAATCCCACACCGATGACGAACACGGCGCCGACGAATGCCGGCCAGCTCGGAGCAAGCGCGACCGCTGCGCAGCCGGCAGCAACGCAGCCCATGGCAGCCACAACTGTGTTGCGCGCGGACCACGCGTGCATCGATCGCATCGCGACGAACACCCCGATCAGCGATCCCGCGAAATGGATGCTGATGGTCGCGCCCGCGACCGGGAGGCTTACTCCGAAGCGTCGCGTCAGATGCTCGAGCAGCGGGCCATACGCCGAGACGATGAGACCCATGAACAGGAAGGTCGCGCCCACGGCAACGACCGCCGTGCGCGAGAGGACGATCCGGTTTGCCGCAGCCTCAGCGATCAGGTGCCATCGCCTGCCGGTACCGCGGCGATGGCACCGGACCGTCGAGCAGCGGGTCGGCGGTCTCGCGCATCCAGCTCCACAATCGCTCGCTCAGCTCGTGCTCGATCGTGGCGATCGCCGGACTGCCTGCGAGGTTGTGCTGTTCCAGCGGATCTTGTTCGAGGTCGTACACCTCGACGGTGCTTGGCCGGTCGGCCGAGTAGAGGCCGGGGTTGGCGCGAAAGATCGGACCCAGCTGGATGTCCGCGGGGACCTCGACCGCGAAAGCCGACTCGAAGTTGCGGATGTACTTATGGCTCCGGGTCCGAATGCAGCGCATCGGGTCGTAATAGCTGTGAAACGTCTTCTCGCCGAAGATCCATTCCCGAGGTTCGTAGGCGTCGCCGCGAAGAAGCGAAAGAAATGACAGACCCTGGACGCCGGCGGGAATCGCTGCACGCGCCGCCTCCAGCAGCGTCGGCAGCACGTCGATGTTGCTGATCAGCTCCTCGTGCACAGCGCCCCGGTCGATGCCGCCGTCAGGCCAGCGCGCGATCAGCGCCACCTCGAGGCCAGGGTCGTAGAGGGTGCATTTGGCGCGCGGCATGGCCAGGCCGTGGTCGGTGGTGAAGACGACGAAGGCGCCACCGGTTCGGCCGGCCTTTTCCAGCGCCGTCACCACCCGACCCACGGCGCGATCCATCTGATTGATGGTGCCTTCGACCGCCGTCATCTCCTCGACCGACTCGGGTCCGGCCGGGAGGTAGCCGGGGATCTCCAGGCCAGGCGGCGACGCACCCGCGGGCGGGTACGGACGGTGCGTCTCCTCGAAGTTGAGCTCGAGATACAGGCGCCGGCTCGAGTCCTCCCCGGCAAGCACTTCTTCCAGCGCGTCGGCGGTATGGAACTGGATGAAGCCAAGGCGCTCCGGGTGCCGCGTCACATGCTGGCCACCGAACAGGTGGGTGGCGAAGCCAAGCCCCGCGAAGATGGCCGCCGCGTGAGTTGAGGTGAGTCCCCAGTCGAAGCCGTGGTGAGCGAGCCCCATCACGCCGTTGTTGTGGGGGTACCGGCCGCTCGCCAGACTCGCCCGGCTCGGGCTGCACTGCGGCGCTGTGGCAAAAGCCCGCACAAACCGAGCGCCTCGCGCTGCAAGCGCGTCCAGATGCGGGCTGACCACGCTCGCCCAGCCGTAGCAGTGCAGGTGACGCCCGATATCGTGAGTCGTCATGACCACCACGTCATGGGCGGCGGTCATGCCACGAACCGGAACGCTGAAGCGGCTACCCCTTGACCGAACCCGCCGTGACGCCGCGCACGAAGTAGCGCTGCAGGGCGATGAACACCGCAAGCGGGAGCGCCATCTGGAGGACAGCCGCGGCGGTGAGGAACTGCCACCCGCCTCCGAAAGACGTGACCAACCCGGTGATGACGACGGTGAAGGGCCGGTACTGGCTGGTGCCCAGGAAGGTCAGCGCGACCAGCAGGTCGTTCCATATGCCCAGGAAGACAAAGATCACCAGCGATGCGATCGCCGGGAGGGTCATCGGAACGGCAATCCTCAGGAATCGCACGGAATGACCCGCGCCGTCCACCTCGGCCGACTCGAAGACCTCTCTGGGGAGGCCGCCCAGGTAGTTGCGCAGCAGGAAGACCTCAAACGGCAGACCGTACCCGGAGTGCGCCAGCCAGACGGCGATGATCGTTGCGTTGAGGTGGACCAGCTTGAAGAACTGAAGCACCGGGATCAGGGTCATCTGGATCGGCACGACCATGAGGCCGACGATGACGATGAAGAAGAGGTTCTTGCCGGGGAACTTCATCCACGCAAACGCATACGCGCCCATGGTGGCGATGGTGAGCTGGATCACGGTGGCCGGGATAGTGATCAGGACGCTGCTCACGATCGACGGCGCAACGCCTTCGATGGCAAGGACCTGCTGATAGCTCGCCAGAGTGAAGCCGTGGGGTGGAAAGAGGGTCGTCCACCATCCGGCCTGACCCATATCCGAGACGGACCGGAACGAGTTGAGGATCATGCCGACGGTGGGCACGATCCAGATCGCGCAGAAGATGATGATCACGATGTGCAGCGGCAGGCGCTGAAGGCCTGCGCCAAAGCGGTCCAGAACCGAGATCGCGGATCGGGAGCGTACAGCCTCACGGGTGGTAGTGCCGACGCTCATCGCTGCTCCTCCTGTTGCTGGAACCGTCTGATGTTGACGATCAAAAGCGGAACGACCGCGACGAACAGGACGACGCCGACGGCTGCCGCGCGACCGTAATGGTTGTGCTGCAGCTGGCTGAACATCTGGGTCGCGATCACGTCGGTGTTGTATGCGCCGTTCGTCATGACGTAGACGATGTCGAACGTCTTCAAGGCGTTGATGAGCATCGTTGTGCCGACGACTGTGATCGTCGGCCACAGCAGCGGCGTGATCACCAGGCGCACGATCTGAAACTCGTTCGCCCCGTCGATTCGAGCCGCCTCGAGCACCTCGCTGCTGATGGCCTTGAGGCTGGCCGAGATGATGACCATGCAGAAGCCGGTCGCGGTCCAGACTCCGACGAAGATAAGCGCCGCGTTGTTGGTGGTCGCGTTGATGAGCCAGGCCACCGGATCGCGGCCGACGACGCCGAGCAAGGCGTTGAGGGTGCCGGTTTGCACAGCGCCTGGAGGTTGATAGTCGAACATGAACTTCCAGATGATCGACGCGGCGACGGCGCTGATCGGCACTGGAAGGAAGATCGCGATCTTGGCGAGCTGCTCGTACCTCACGCGGTCGACGAGGATCGCTATGACGAGACCCAGGAAGACCGCGAAGAACGTATAGAAGACCAGCCAGAGGAGGCTGTTGCGCAGCGACGTCAGGGTGTCGGGAAAGGTAAAGAAGTATTTGTAGTTGGCGAGCCCGATCCAATCCGTGTCGTCGTTGTTCCGAAAGCTGATGACCACGGTGCGAAGGAGTGGATAGACCATGAAGATTGTGGCGAAGCCGATCGCGGGCAGCGCCCAGAAGTAGGGACGGATCCAGGTCTGAAGGCTTTCCGACAGCCGCTCGATGATCTGCTCGCCCAGGATGATGTAGCCGAGCAGGGCCAATGGCACGGCGATGATCGCGATCAACGCGGTGATGATCTGACCTACATCAATCCCAGCCACCCCGACCTCCTTTTGCAGAGCCTGCGGCCAGGGCGGTTTGCCGCCCTGGCCGGTTCAGGACCACGAAAGTGTTACCTAGCTTGTTTGGTACGCGGCCGCTTGCACCTGGTCGAGGTGCGCCAGCTCAGCGTTCAGGCTCCCCGGGTTGTTGGTCACGTTGAGCAGCGACTGCCAGAAGGCCTTCTGCATGTCCGAGGGCATGAAGTCCCCGGCGGTGACGAGCAGGTTCTTGGCGCTGCCTGCGACGCTCGCTGCGTTCTTGAAGACCGGGTCGGTGTAGTTGAGCGACTTGATCGCGCCCAGGGTCCCGCCGTCGTTGACCCAGATCTGCTGCGCGTCTTTGGTCGCCATGTACGCCATCAGCTTTCGAGCAGCGGGCGTGTCGTTGTACATCGCGAAGTTGTCATAGAAGCCGTTGACGTTGCCGTCGTACTGCGAGTTGCCCATGCTCGGATGGGCGAAGAAATCGAAGTCGGTGCCCGCCTTCAGGTTCTGGCTCGGAAAGTCCTGCTGGAAGAAGGACGGGATGAACGTCGCCTGCTCGAGGAACAGGCAGCCGGCCGGGGTCTTGAACAGGGGGTCGCCGGCCTTGCCGAAGTTCGTGGACAGAGCGGTGTTCGCCCCACCGTACACGTTTGCCGCGGAGACTTCCTTGAGGAAGGTCTGATAGCCAAGCTTGATCTCAGGGGACGAGAACTTCTGCTTGCCCTGGACCCAGTTCAAGTAGACGGTCTCGCCGGACTGCCGCATGATGATGTTGTCGATCTGGTCGCTGGCCGGCCAGCCCGACGCGGCTCCCGACTCAAAGCCGGCGCAGAAGAGCTTCTGCGCGTTGTACTGCGAGGGATTGATCGCGAGCAGCTCGTCGAATGTCTTCGGAGCCGTGCCCGTGAAGACGTGCTTGTTGTACCAGATGAGGCCCTTGACCTGGGTCTTGATCATCAGCTCGTAGTGCTTGCCGCCGATGACGCCGATGTACGGGTCGTCGGATGCGCCTCCAGGTGCGGTTGTCAGCGCCGGGTACGTGTTCGAGATGTATGCGTTGAACTGGTCGCCGAGAGCGGTCTCGACCGGCTTGATCGCGCCCTTGCTCACCCAGCTCTTGACCATGACGGGGTCCGTGGGTCCGGGTGCGATGTCGGGCAGGTCGGTCCCGGCGGCGATGCCGTTGGCGATCTGGTTGGTCGAGTCGCGGTTGGTCGTGATGTGGACCTTGATGCCCTCCTTCGATTCGAAGGGCGCCAGGACGTCCTTGAACGCTTTGAGCTCCGCGCCGCCCCACGCTGTCCAGACGGTCACGTCCGTGGTCGAAGCGCCGCCTCCTCCGCTGGTTCCGTTGCCTCCGCCACACGCCGCGATGAGGAACAGCGCGCCGAGACAGAGCGCGACCCCCCGCGAACTACGCCTCGCTAAGACCTCGGCCATTGCGTGCTCTCCTCCCTATCCCGACCCCGGTCTGGGCCGGAAATTGCGACCTTCCTGTTTGCCTTCTTCCCGGACCGACCGGGGCGAGAGTGCGCCGGCAAACAGAGTTACTCAGACAGGGACACACGTGTCTAAGACGAACGTTCGCCTGACCTTACGACCGGATACTAGTTGTCGCCTGGCGGCTTGTCAATGTGCGCCTCGCCGGCGAGGCGATAGGGCACCCTCTCCCCTCAGGGGAGCGATCAGTAGGCGCGCTCCGTCGCGCGTCCATGCCGCGCTTGCGCGCAGGGCTGAGGGGAGAGGGGCGCGGAAAGAATGGGGGACTAAACTCCCCCGAATGGCAGACTCTCTTCGCTTCCCTGACACCTTCCTGTTCGGCGCCGCGATCTCCGCCTATCAGACCGAGGGCGGCAACACGAACACCGATTGGTGGTGGTGGGAGCACATCGCCTCCACGCCGTGCAGTGAGTCGTCCGGCGACGCCTGCGACTTCTACCATCGCTACCGCGACGACGTCGCGATGCTGGCCGGCTTCGGGTTGACCACGTTCCGGTTCGGAATCGAATGGGCGCGCATCGAGCCGGCCGAAGGCGAGTTCTCGCGGGCGGCACTCGCTCACTACCGCCGCATCCTCGATGCCTGCCAGGAGCACGGCGTCGTCCCGATGGTCACCTTCCATCACTTCACGCTGCCCCGGTGGCTGCATGAGCAGGGAGGCTTCGCTTCGGAGCGATTCCCGGTGCTCTTCGAGCGCTACTGCGACCGCGCGGCGGCCGCCCTCGGGGACCGGATGGCGTTCGCCTGCACCATCAACGAACCGCAGGGGCTGGGTTCGAGCGGCTGGCTGCTTGGCATCAACCCGCCGGGACACACCGACGACCGTGAGGGGGCGCAGCGGGCGGTCGACAACCTGCTCGAGGCGCACACGCTGGGCGCGGCCGCCATCAGGGCTCGCGCCGGCATCCCGACCGGTGTGACGCTTGCCCTCCCCGACCTGCAGTACGAGGACGGCGCCCAGCCCGGCACCAGCTCACTGGAGCTCGAGTCACGAATGAGCGATTGGTTCCTCGAACGGGCCAGGCATGACGATTTTGTCGGAGTGCAGACCTACACGCGGTTCCGCTATGGGCCCGAGGGTCCGCGCAGCCCCGGCAACGACTGGAGCGATTCGACTCGCGAGCTGACTGAGACCGACCAGACGACGCAGATGGGTTACGAGTACTACCCGCAAGCCCTGGGCGGCGCGATCAGGCGCGCCCATCGAGCGTGTCCGGGGGTGCCGATTCTCGTGACCGAAAGCGGCATCGCGACGTCCAATGACCAAAAGCGCATTTCCTACATCGATGGCGCGCTGCGCTCGGTGCTCGAATGCCTGCACGAGGGGATCGACGTCCGCAGCTACATCTACTGGTCGCTGCTCGACAACTTCGAGTGGGCTCTCGGTTACGCGCCGACGTTCGGCCTTGTGGCTGTCGACCGCGAGACGTTCAGTCGCCACCCCCGGCGCAGTGCGTCCTGGTTGGGCTCCGTGGCGAGATCGCGCGCAGTGAGCGGGGCCTTTGCATCCCCACTGGCTGGGGAGGCCGCCCCGTAACGGCGGGAGGGTGCGTCTGAACTTATGATCGCGGTGCAAGATGATTCGCCCGCCGGTCGAAAGCAACTCGGGTCTGGCCGCGGTGCTGCGCGGGGTGATTGCGGATTTCCAGCACGTCTCGGGCGCCGACATCGTTTCGATCTTCCTTTATGAAGAGTCAACCCACACCTATTACGCCCCATTCGCCACCGGCCAGCCGCAGGAGAGCCTCCTTGACTCGCTGACGGACATGCACGAGCAGCTCGGCCGCTACCTCGCCGACGAGCGTCAGGGCAAGGTGCCGGACGAGCTTGGCGTGCATCAGTACGGGTCGACTGTGTGGCTCACGGCGACGCGCCGGCGCCTGGTGGCTCGCAACGCCCCGGCCGAGATCGACTCCACCTTCATCCGCCGCTACCAGGTGCAGTCGACGATCGGCCTACCCCTGCTCACCGGCGACCGGCTCCTCGGCCTTGTCTATCTGAACTATCGGAACAAGGAGCGCGCCCCGGACGACAACCGTCTGCGCGAGCTGGAGCGCAAGGCCACGACCGCGGCGGGCCTGGTCCAGGCCGCCCTCGAGGGCGCCGAGCGTGCGGCGCTCGACGGCCTCTCCAGGCTCACCTCGCTCTTGACGACGCCGGTCGGCGACGCCAGGACCGACGCCAAGGAGCTGCGCCGCCTGCTGTCGATCGCGCTCGCCGACCTCCTCATGGCGAGCAACCTGGACGGCGCGGCGATCTATCAGTTCGGCCACCAGCGCTCGCACCTCGAGCTTGTCACCGCGCATCTTCGCGTGGCCGCGCCGATGCGGGTCGAGCGGGCAGATGCGTCAGCGTCGTGGGAGGCAGCGCTGGACAGGATGGTCGGGGCTGCCACTGAAGAGGCGGACCTGCATCCCGTAGCGACGTATGGCCTCGGTCAGCCCGAAGAGCCGCATGGCTACCTGATTCTTCTCAGCCGCGACCGGCTCGCGACCGTGAGGCGGGCGCCGTCCACCGACGAGATGCTTCGGGCGGGCGCGCAGCTGATTGGAGGGGCACTCGCGTCGCAGCGCCTCATCGCCGAGCTCGAAAACAGCAACCGGCTCCTTAGCGCGCTCGGCGACATGACGACAGCGATGCTGAAGCCTGGCGCCTCGCGGCACCAGGTCATCGACGCGGTCGTCGGCCACCTGACGGACTCCCACGTGCCCGAGTTCGATTTCAACTTCGCGACCGTCTACCTCCTGGACGAGAGCGAGGACGAGTCGACGATCGTGCGCATGGCGGCCGGGGCGGCGAGTGCAGAAGCGATCGACGCGGCGGAAACAGATCGTGTGAGCCCCTCCGGTGGCTTTGGCGCTACCTCCCCACGAGTGGGAAGGAGTGGGAAAAGAGTTCCGAGGTGGGCGCTCGAGGAAGACCGCGTGCTGGCGTCCGAGGACGTCCTTGTTTACGTCGCTCGGAGCTGGCAGCCCGTGATCGTCGGGCCGATGCCGTCGGCAGACCACGCCGACGTCATCTCGGGCGGGCTACCGGTGCCCGCCACCTGGCTCGAGGTGCCGGTCGTCTACAGCAACGGCATGGTGGTTGGCAAAGTCCTGGCGTGCCTGATCGGCGAAAAAGACCATGGGCATGCCGACGATGTCGCGCCTTTCACGCTCGCGGGCGAGGTCTTCGAGCGCGGCAAGCACAAAGATCTGATCAGGATCTTCGTGCCCTTCGGCAGCGATGTCTCGCGGCGGGCGACCGGCGTCCTCGAGGTGGGCTACCACCGCTCCGACCAGCGCCGTCCCGACTGGGGCCAGGTCGAGGCTTTGCGCGCCGCGGCGGGACAGCTTGCGGTCGCCGTCGAGATGGCGCGCCTTTACGAAGACGCTCAGCGCCACGCCGGCCAGCTCGAGCTCGTCGCTGATGTCAGCAAGGCGATCGCAAGCTCGATCGACCTCGACCAGACGCTCACCTTGGTGGCGCAGAACCTGGCCCGGCTCGTCGACGCGTCGATGTGCCAGATCGCGCTTTATGAAGAAGATGGCGAGGGCTGGTACGGCGCCGCGGCGTCCGACCAGGAGGACCTGTGGCGCCGCCAGCACGGCGAGCGCGGCGAGACCACATTCCTGTTTGACGTCCTTGATCGCGGCCAACCGGTGGTGGTGGACGACGCCTCTCTAACCGGCGAAGTCGATCCCGCGTACGTCCGCACCTTCGGCGTTCGCTCGTTGATGGCTCTGCCGCTGATCGCCGACGAGCAGGCCATCGGTGCTGCCGTGCTGGTGGAGCGCAATCGCACTCGCAAGTTCACGCCTGAAGAAGTTGCACGCGCGCAGGCGCTGGCGGTGCAGGCCGCGGTCGCGATCAAGAACGCAAGGCTGCACGCGCTCGCCGAGGAGGAACGTCACCTCCAGAAAGACTTCGTCCTGATCGGCTTCGGACAATGGGGGCAGAAGGCTTACCAGCACCTGCTGACGCTCAAGCAGTTCTTCAACTTCCGCACGCACGTCGTGGAGCACGAGTCGCCGGGCGCTCGCGATCGCCTCGGAGTCAAAGAAGAGGAAGTGCGCACCCATGGCGACTCCTTCTACTGGGACAGCCACTCCTCGCCCGGGCACGACCAGCTGGAGCGGGAGCTAGAGTCGAGCTCCTACGTCATCACCTACATCGCGACGCCGGCGGCAACGCACCTCGCCACCCTCGCGCACTACTACGACTTGAGCGATGTGGTGCTGATCGAGAAGCCGCTGGGCTCACCGCCCGAGGAGTACCGCAAGTTTCTCGAGACGGCCCCTGGCGGCGTCGAGATCGTTGCCGCCGACCACTACTACTTCAAGCTCGAGGTGCGCTTGCTCGCGATGCTGCTGACCGAGGAACGGACGCTGCGCAACTTCCTGGACAGCGTGGAGGAGATCCGGATCGAGATCCTCGAAGAGCAGCCGCTGACCGGCGCGGCGGCCGACATCGGCGTCGTCGCGGACCTCATCCCTCACGCCTTCGCGATCATCTCGCTGCTCACGCCGATCGACCGAATCAAGCTCGACCCCGAGTCGCCGCTGCTCATCGGCCGGCATGAAGGTTTGACGGGTCAGCGCGAGAGCTACGCGCGCATGAACGCGACCTTTCAGCACCAGGGCCGCGTGGTCCGGTTGATCATCGACGTCGGCAAAGGAGCCGAGAATGCGAAGTGGATCAAGCTCATGGGCGAGAAGCGCGCGACCGGGCGCAGCCCGAGCTACAAGTTCGATTTCGGCAAGGGCGAGGCGATCGACGGCACCCAGGCGACGGTGCGCGCCGCGGTGCGCCGGATCCGCGAGCCGGGCGTGCCGGACAACGCGCACCTCAACATGCTTCGCCACGTGATCGAGAAGCGGCATCCCGCGGTAGGCATCCTTTCGATCCGCGAAGCGATCAGGGCCAACCAGCGGGTGCGCGACCTCGAGGCGCTCGCGGTGGAGCTGCTGGCGCGCAACGAGTGGGCCAGCTATCCGCTAGGGTCGCGCCCGGCCTTCGAAAGCGGCGCCAGGACTTCGGCGATGACCACCGCGACCTAATGGACTAGGTCTGTGATCAGCGCGGGCGAGCTCATCTCGGAGCGCGTGATGCTGAAGCGGGACCGCTTTTTCGCCGTCTCGGCGCGCGACGGCTCGATGAAGCCCGGCGAGTTTCCTGGCGACGGCCTGTGGTGGGGGGACACGCGAATCCTCTCTGCGTTCCGCGTCCTCATCAACGGCACGGACCCAGAGCCGGTCGGTCTCGAGGCCGACGACAGCTCCGCGACCTTCGAGCTCGATGCAAACGGCCTTCGAGTGACGCGGGTTCGGTTCCTCGAGTCCGGGCTGCGGGAACAGATCACGATCGCCAATCGCGGCGCGACCGCCGTCGACCTGGCCCTCGAGATACAGGTCGCGACCGACTTCGCGGCGATGCTGGGAATTCGTGGCGCTGTGCCGCAGCTTGCGTCGCCGGCGCCGATCGCTCCGAGCACGACCGCCGGCGGCATTCGCTTCGCGCGGGGCGGGCTTGCGACACGCGTGACCGTTCTCCCAGCAGGCTTGCGCCACACCCTCCGCCTCGGGCCGGGCGAGGACTTCGCGCTGCAAGTCGACGTGGCCCAGGAACCTTCAGGACCAACGGCCGCGTTCGAGCCGGCGCTCCGGGCCGCCCGAGACGTTTATCCGCGCTGGGCCGCCGACTGCATGTCGGTCCGCACCGACAACCCAGCCCTGAACCAGCTGCTCGACCAGGCGACGGCGGACCTCCGCATGCTGTGCGAGGCCTACGAAACGGGCATCTACCCGACCGCCGGGTTGCCCTGGTTCGCGGTCCCATTCGGTCGCGACGCGCTGATCACCTCGATCCTCCTCCTGCACGTCAATCCCGACCTTGCTCGAGGCGTTCTGCGCTACCTGGCGAAACACCAGGGCAAGCAGCCGAACGCTGACACCGAGGAGCAGCCGGGCAAGATCCTGCATGAGGTCCGTGACGGCGAGGTGGTCGAGCGCGGATTCTGGCCCCACATCCTGTACGGGACGATCGATGCGACCGCGCTTTTCCTCTGCGCCCTCACCGAGACCGAGGACTGGACTCACGACCACAGCTTTGCCGGCGCGCTCTGGCCCGCGGCCGAAGCGGGACTCGAGTGGTGCATGAGCTACGGAGACTCCGACAGCGACGGCTATATCGAGTATCACGGCGGCCGCGCGCGCAACCAGGGCTGGAAGGACTCGGACAACTCGCTGACCAACATCGATGGCGGCACTGCTTCACTGCCGGCGGCGCTGTGCGAGGTTCAGGCTTACCTGTACCGAGGCCTGGTCGGCATGTCACGCCGGAATCCGGCCCTCAAGAAGGACGCCGCCGACCTCAAGCGACGTTTCAACCGCGACTTCTGGCTCCCCAAAGAGAAGTACTTCGCGCAGGCGCTGGACGGCTCCAAGCGCCAGGTGCAGGCGATCAGCTCGAACCCAGGCCACTGTCTGTGGACGCGGATCGTAGATCGGTCGAAGGCCGCCCACGCGGCGCGGCGGTTGATGTCGCCCGATCTATTTTCGGGCTGGGGCATCCGCACCCTGTCCGAACGGGCGGTGAACTATGACCCGTGCAGCTATCACAACGGCTCGGTCTGGCCGTTCGACACCGCGCTGGCGGTGGCGGGGCTGCGCCAGTACGGATTTGTGGAGGACGCGGAGCGGGTGGCACGGGCGCTGATCGAGGCGTCGCTCCACTTTCCGATGCGGCGCCCGCCGGAGCTCTTCTGCGGCGACATCCGCCAACCGGGCGCCCCGCCCAGGGAATACTGGAACACATGCACGCCGCAGCTGTGGTCGGCCGCCGCAATGTTCACGTGCGTCGCGTCGATCCTCGGCCTCGAGCCGGATCCGCATCGAAAGTCGCTCCGGGTCGCACCGGTGCGAACGGCGCTGTGGAATCGCATCGAGATCGTCGGGCTGCATTTCGCAGGTCAGCGCGTCGACTTCACGGTCGAGGGCACCGACGTGAAGGCGGGCCGGCTGCCGAGCGGAATACGGATCAACTGACCGTGCATGACGGGCCGCTGAAAGATTCGTTTGTGGCGGAGGCAATGCAAGCGAGCGCTTGACTTTCGATCCCCGTACTCGCCAGAGTATCCGGACCTGTAGAGGTGGGCGTGGACACGGCCGATCGACTCAATCGCTGGGTCGCCGGAGGGAACGTCGGTATGGGGCAGGCGAGAATCTGTATGCGCTGGTTTTCCCCGGTAGCGACTTCCGTACGCGTTCTGGTGGTTCCGTAGGCCGTCACTGAGAGGAAGAGGAATGGGGAAACGATTAGGGCGCTTGCTCAGCGCTGTTGTCCTGTCGGTCGCGATGTTCGCGGGGGGCGCCGGCTCGGGCGGCGCGGTCTTCGTACCCCCGCCTGCCGGCGACGCGCCGGTCTTCATCCCCGGTACTCCATATCCCGATACCGGGCAGGACGACGGGGCGAAATTGATCGCCGTAAGCGATGACTACATCCTCGCGCGTACGGCCGGCGACACCCAGCTCAGCGTCGAACAGGCCGGCGCCCAGCGGTCGACGGCTTCCGGCACTGCGAGCAGCATCAAGGTCGGGCCCAAGCCCGGCGCCGGCGCCAGCTTCGCCTCGGCCTGGGCGCCGCTTGGCCCCAGCCCCATCATCCAGAGCCAGCGGACCGACGGTGCGCTCGCCGCGGTGAGCGGCCGGATCGGCGCCCTCGCCATCCGCAAGAACGGTCGACTGGTCCTCGGCGCCGCGCAAGGCGGCGTCTGGACGATGGACCCCGGAACGGACACCTGGGTGCCTCGCACCGACAACCTTCCTTCGCTCTCCACAGGCGCGCTGGCCGTCGCCCCGTCGAACGACCTGGTCGTATACGACGGCACCGGCGAAGGCGCTCTGTCAGGCGACAGCTATTTCGGCAACGGCATTCTCAAGTCGACCGATGGCGGCACGACCTGGACACACGTTTCGGCGGATTTCTTTTACGGCGTTTCAATCTCGCGGCTCGCGGTGGACCCGACGAACGCAAACCACGTGTACGCCACCGTCCTCCGCGGACGAGGCGGCGCCCACCGGACGACCCCGCCGGTGCGCTCCACCTACGGCATCTGGGAGTCGAGGGACGGCGGAGCCGGCTGGACCCTTCTGAAAGCAGCGCCCGCAGGCTCTGAAGGCGCCACCGAGATCCGGATCGACCCGCTCACCCCGAACGTCCTTTACGCGTCATTCCTCGGCGACAAGATCTACAAGAGCACGGACAGCGGCGCGAACTGGACCCCGATCATGACCGGTTTTCCGGCGGAGGCCGACTTCGCCGCATGGCCGACGCGGTTCAACATCGGGCTGTCGCATCCGGTTGGTCAGTCGCCGGTTCTCTACGTCGGTTTCGACTTCGTCAACAGCGCCAGCACGCCTCCTGGCTTTGCCGGCGGGCCGGGTGCCCACCGCGTCAGCCGTGTGTACAAGTCGACCGATGGTGGCGCTTCGTGGTTTCGCCCTCACGCGCTGACGACGACCGTCGACTCGGTTACCAACTACTGCGGCACGCAGTGCACATACGACAACGTGATCGAGACCGACCCGACGAACCCCAACGTGGTGTTCGCCGCCGGCTCCTACGGTTACAACAACTCGCCGCAGTCAGGTGGCATTTTCCGCTCAGACGATGGTGGCGTCCATTGGAAGAACATGGGCTTTGACCAGCACCCCGACTTCCACGCCGTGGTTTTCGACCCGAATAACTCGCACAACGTGCTGATCGGCTCGGACGGCGGCGTCTGGTACAGCAACCACCAGGGCGGCCGGGTTCCTGGCAGCGCGAACGAGGGGGTGCTCGAGGGCGCCGACTGGATCGACCTCAACGGCAAGCAGGGTGTCGACGTGGGGGTCAACCCTCAACTGGCATCCAACGGGCTCCAGATCTCCCAGTTCTCGTCAATCGCGACCAATCCCTCGCGCACGCCGCGCTTCTGGGGCGGGACGCAGGACAACGGCACGCTGCGCAAGCTGGCAGGCCTCTCCTCCTGGTACGACGTCACGTCCGGCGACGGCGGCAATGTAGTCGTCGATCCCAATGACTGGCACTTCGTGTATGGCACCTACTTCGCCCCGCCGGCCTCCATCTATCGCATCACGGATGGCGGGGCTGGCTTCTTCACCAACAAGCCCATCACAAGCGGCATCAACCTGAACGATCGCGCCGAGTTCTACATGCCGCTGGTCCTGAACCAGGAGAACACCAACCAGCTCTTTACGGGTACCTACCGGGTCTACCGCAGCGACAACGCCAAGACGCAATCGGCGGGCGATGTGAGCTGGACGTTGATCAGCGGGGACCTTACGAGCGGATGCACAGGACCCGCTCCCAACGGAGCCCGAAACTGCACGCTGACGGCCATCGGCGTTGGCGGCGGCACCGGCGTTTACGCCGGCTCCAACGATGGATACCTCTGGGTGAGCCCAGACGCTCAGACCAGCAGCAACCCCACCTGGACCCGCCTCGGCAATTCAGGCCAGAGCGGCAATCAGGACGGCCAGCACAGCGACGTCTGGCTGCCGCAGCGCCCTGTCAGCGGCATCGCCGTCAATCGCAGCGACTGGCGCACCGCGTACGTCGCGTATAACGGATTCGACGCCGCCACTCCGAACCGCCCCGGCCACGTCTTCAAGACGACCGACGGCGGACAGTCGTTCAGCAACATCACGAGCAACCTGCCGGACACACCGGTCAACTGGCTCATCCTCGACCCCGCCCACGCCAACACCATCTACGCCGCCACCGACGTCGGCGCGTTCGTCACCTTCAACGGCGGCGGGCGCTGGTACGCGCTGGGCACCGGGATGCCGGTCGTCTCGGTCGAGCAGATGAACCTGGATACCTTCCACCGCACGCTGGCCGGCGGCACACACGGACGTGGCGCCTGGTCGCTGCAGGACACTTCGGCGGCGGCGCCGGCCCTCGTCCTTTCCACGGTCGATGCCGGTCTTCCGGTCGGACCCGGCAGCTTCATCGACTACACGCTGACCGTGAATAACATCGGGAACGGCGCGGCCGGCAACGTCCAGATAACAGATCCGCTGCCCGCCAACACCACCTTTGTCTCCGCCGACGGCGGCGGCCAGTTCGGGAGCGGAATGGTCACGTGGAGCGGGCTCAACGTCCCGACCGGAACCCCGGCGGCGGGTGGCGGCAAGATCGCCGTCCATCTGCGGGTCAAGATCAATCCAAACCTCGCGTCGTCCGTCAAGTCGATCGTCAACGACGGGACTCTCGTGCACTATTCCGGGGGCGGCAACGCCATCACCGGGTCGCCGACCGTCACGCCGATCGCTCCGCCGCACGCAGTCAGCATCTCGCCCGCTTCACAGACTGGTGGCGCTCACGTCAACCAGTCACAGAGCTACACGGAAACGGTCAAGAATCTTGGCTACCAGACCGATCAATTCAATCTGACCTCCGCCGGTGGCACATTCCCGGTGAGCTTCTTCGCCAGCAACTGCACGACGCAAATCACGGCAACCGGCACCCTGATCGCCGGCGCGACACAGGATATCTGCGTCAAGGTCACACCTCCCGGCACCGCAACCGACGGCACGTCGAGCACCTCCACGGTAACCGCCACGTCAGCGGCCAGCCCGACCGTCAGCGCATCGGCCACGATCACGACGATCGCAGTCACCGTCGACACACTTCTCGTCGATGAGGATGGCTCGACGCCGACCAACGGCACAGTAGACACCAACAGCTACTACGACTCCGCGCTCAACAGCGCCGGCATGACTCACGACACGTGGGACCTGGCCGCCAAACCGACACTCCCGTTGAAGTACATGGAGGCGTTCAAGAACATTGTGTGGTTCACGGGCGTGAGCTACCCGGGTCCGCTGCTCCCATACGAGCGGAACCTGAGCGCCTATCTCGACAACGGCGGACGCCTGATGATGTCCGGCCAGGACATCCTGGACCAGGCGGCAGGCACGACCGACTTCGTCCACAACTACCTCCACATCACATGGGACGGCAGCGAGTCTCAGAACGACAAGGCGACCAATAACTTCCATGGCGTGTCCGGAAGCCTCACGAACGGCATCGGCAGCGTGCCACGAGACCCGGTTCTTGGAGCACCGTTCATGGACCGGCTCACGCTCAACGGCGGGGCAGCGTCGATCTTCACGGACGATGCCGGACAGACGGACGGGCTGAGCTTCAGCAACACCAGCTACAAGGTCGTGTTCCTCGCCTTCGGTTTTGAGGAGTACGGCAGCGCGACCGACAAGAGCGCCTTCATCACCCGCGTGATGACCTTCTTCAACTCGTAAGGCAGACACCTCAAACGGGGCCGGCACCTCGCCGGCCCCGACCTTTTTCAGCGGACTCCAAGCCATGCTCCAACCGTCGACCGTGCGAGTGCCCGAGAGCGGCGCCGTCGTAGTCCAGCTGCGCATCGTCAAAAGCTGTGCTTAACAAGGGCTTACCTGAGTACTCGCGAATGCACGGCAGTTTTCCAGATGTGACTCTCGCCCAACAACCATCCACGCCCCCGAGCCCGCCGGCCATCGACGGTGATGACCATCCGACTCGCGTTCTGATCGTGGAAGATCACCGCGTCGTCGCAGAGGGCCTGGCCGCGTTGATCAACCACCAGACAGACATGAAGGTGGTCGGCACCGTCGGCACCGTCGCAGAGTGCATCCCGGCCGCGGCGGAGCTCAACCCGGACGTCGTACTGCTCGATTTCCGGCTGCCTGACGGAGCGGGCCCAGACGCGGCGGACGCGATTCGCGGCATCCGGCCCGCGGCCAAGATGATCTTCCTCACGCGCGAGGACACCGACGCGGCGAGGTTTGCCGCAGTGCAGTCCGGCGCCAGCGCCTTCCTGCACAAGTCGAAGGCGGCATCGGAGGTGGTGGCGGCGATTCGCGACGTGGCCCGCGGCAAGATGCTGATCACCCCGCGCACCATCGCGACCCTGCTTACCAAGCGAAGGTCGATCGAGGCCCAGCTCGAGCGGCTGACGCCGCGCGAGAAGGAGGTCCTGACCCTCATGGCGGAGGGATACCCGAGCCGCGCCATCGCAGCCGAGCTGGGGATCAGCTACACGACCATCCGCACGCACATCCGCAGCCTGGGCAGCAAGCTCGCAGTGCACTCCAAGCTGGAGGCGATCGTCAAGGCCAGGGAGCTCGGGCTGATCAACTAACGGGTCGGCGCAGCCGGAGCCGGGCGGCGGCGCCTCGGCCGTCGCTGGCGGTGAGGAAGGTAGGAGCGGTCGCCCACCCAGGCCGCGGGAGGAGCCACGAGGTTGGTCGCCATCTGGTTCAGGGCCGAGGCGTACTTGGACCGGTGGTGGGCAAAATCTTCCCAGGCGGCGTCGCCATCCTTGACCTTGTAGCCCGCGGCCTTCAGGCGCGCGATCGCGGCGGCGTACTCCGACCTCTCGATGATCGGGTCGGTCGCGAGCGTCAGGCTGAGGACCCACGCCATGTCCTCGACGAGGTGATTGCCGACCATGAACATCAGCTTCGCCGCACCCTTCGCTGGGCTCTCGGTTGACGAGAGGATGAGCGATGCGGAATCCATGACGGCGCCGAAGGAGTTGATCCAGGCCTCGTTGTCGTGGCTCGACCTGAAGTAAACGAGCAGTGGATAGGCAAGGTGGCTTTCCAGCACCATGGCCGACCAGCGACGCCATTCGTCAAACGTCTCCTTGAGGGCTCCGTCCATCTCGGGCTGCGCCGCGGTCTCCAGCAGCTGGACGGCGGACGGCGGGGCGCCGGCCAGGGCGTCGAGTGCCACAACCGCCTCCTCGCGGGACCGGAAGTCTCCGTACAGCTCGAAGAGCAGGGTGATCGCGAGGGCGGCGACGGCGACGCCCGTCCCGCTCTCCAGGATGATCACCAGGCGCGCCAGGCCCTGCTCGGGAACGAAATCGCCGTAGGACAGCGGGACCAGCGTCGTCGCGGACACGTAGAACGCGGCCGGGAAATCGCTCAGCGTCGGGCGGAACATGTTCCCCATCGCATCGATCAGTAAGCCGTAGCCGAGGATGAGCGCGAAGGCCCAAACGACGAAGAGGATGATCAGCGAGATCGGGCCGAAGGCGGCGAGCCTCGCCTCGCTCCGGTCGATCCGTGAGCCGCGGTTGCCGGCCCATTTCCAGACCACCCACAGCGGCCGGACGATCGCCCGGGCGATCGTGACCTTACGCACAGCAGGCCGCGGCAGCACGACCGACTGAAAGAGGTCGTAGAAGGTCACGACCAGGATGACGAGGCCAACCACCCCCTCGACGATCGCGAGCGCGCCAGTCGCCACTACAGGGTGAACTTCGACTGGGCCGCGGCGTATCGCGGCTCGTCGCGGCGGAAGCTGTCAGCGTCGACGCCCAGGTTGCGCGACGCGTGGTACGCGAGCCACTGCAGCGGCACGACGTTCACGATGGGGGCCAGCACCTCGTCGAAGTCGTGACCCGCCGGCGCGACCGGCACGACAGCGGCCCCGATCTCGCCCAGCGCAGCGGCCACCTCATTCATTCGTTCCAGTGCCGGGCCCGGCTGAACTACGAGGACCACCGTCTGGCCACGCTGAATGCTGACGAGCGGTCCGTGCAGGATGCCTTCGACGTCGTGACCTTCGGCCGAAACGAGATGAGTCGCCTCGCGCAGCTTCAACGCTCCCTCATACGCGGTCGCGCGCCCTGGGCCGCCTCCCACGAAATGGGTCACAGGTCGCAGGTCGAGATCACCCAGGCGGCCCGCGATCTGGTCCCACGAACCGACGGCGACGTCGACCGCATGCGGCAGGTCCTTCAGCTGTGATTGCCACATCGGGTGGCCGAGCGCCACGGCGATCTGCGCCAAGCGGAACATCGCGCCTGTGTGACTGGCGGTGTGCACAGGGGATTTTTCCTGCTCGACGGTGTGAACGACCCCGTCGCCCTCGATCGCCGAGCCTTCGCCGGTGATCACCACCCAGCGGCTCGACAGGTTCGAGAACTGGTCGAGCGAGGCACGGCTGAATCGTTTGCTGCCGCGATGGGTGAGCACGATCAAGCCGTCCCCGTCGCGCAGCGCGGGCGGGTAGTTGGCGAACTCGAACGCGCGCACGGCCCACGCCTCTCGACCCGCGCTGCGCAGCAGGTACTGCCCAACCAGGGCGCCGTGGTAGCTGGTCCCGGTGCCGATGACGAAGATCCGGGAGCAATCGCGAATGCGAATGGCCGCCCGGGCAGCGGAGTCGTCGCCCAACAGCCTCGCGAGCTCGCGCGGCTGGCTCTCCAGCGTCTCCTTCAGATACGCGCCCGGCTCGTGGGGCTCAGCCACCCGATTCCATCGGCGGCATCGCGATTCCCTTCTTCTGGACCAGGTCCAGGATCTCCCGCTGCTGCTGCAGCATCTTGCCCTGCTGCTCGAGCATCTTGAGCTGCTGGACGTTGATGGCATGCAGCGTCGTCAGGGTGATGTGATCGGCCTCGGCGCGGGCGTCCTGGCTGGCCGAGATCACGTTCTGGCCGACGATGATGATGGGCAGGAGCACGAGCTGGAGGAAGGTCTGGCTGATCAGCGCGATCAGGAGGATTAAGAACGGGTTGTTGGTGACGAGCCCGACCGCGCCGACCAGTGCGATCACCGTGAACACGTACGCCGCCCACATCGTGCCGACGCTTCGAGTCACCAGGACCGCAAGCCAGGTATTGAAGCTTCCGATCGCCCCGGCGCCGTGCACCTGGCCGGCGACGGACCTCGACGTGATCAGCTTTGGTTTGTGGTCGGCCGGGGAATCCTTCGCCGCCTGGTACTCGGCCCGGTGCTCCTTGCTGGCGATCCGGCGCTCGATCCGCGTTTCGCGCGTTTTCGGTTGCTCCATCTCGGCGCATAAACCTAAGACAATTTGGCCATGGGGAACGAAGTATTTGAAGCTGTACGTACGATCCTGGCCGTCAGGGAATACGCCGACCGGGATCTTCCGGAGGATGTCGTCGGGCGAATCGTGGAAGCAGGACGCCTTACGGCGAGCGGATCCAACGTCCAACCGTGGCATTTCGTCCTTGTGCGACAGCGGGACGCGCTGCGCAAGCTCGGTGGGCTGGTGCGGACAGGGCCCTACACGGCGACCGCCGCCGCGGCGGTCATCGTCGCCTATGAGAAAGAGAAAGGTGAGATTGGACTCTCCGACGCGAGCCGCGCCATCCAGTCGATGATGCTCTCGGCTTGGGGCGACGGCGTCGCGTCGAACTGGACCGGCTTCGCCGGCCGCCTCGACAACGTGCGGACCGAGTTCGGCCTGCCTGACACATACGAGGTCCTGGCGTCGTGCCATTCGGCTATCCGAGTCGAAAGGTGACCGGCCGGAAAAAGCGAAAAGCGCTCGGGCAGGTGGCTTCAGCGGAGCGCTTCGGCACCCCGCTGACCTGAGCTCAGAGCGCGCCGCAGCCTGAATGGCGCGTCCAGGATGGCGAACAGCACAAACGCGATAAGGGTCGCCGAAAAGATGTAGACGGGCCACGGCCCGAGCACGTCCAGCAGGGTGGGGCTCGGCGGCTTGCTGCGCAGGTACAGGTAGTTCGCGCCTGTCACCGCATCGGCGATTCCGACGAGCGCCGCGTAGGCGATCGTCAGCCCGGCCACCCTGACCACCGCCCACGAGCGTGGATGCAGGCGCATGCCCACCACCAGGATCAGCGCCGCGGCGACCACGCCGCCATGGGCGATGTAGTACTGGAAATACGGGTAGCTCGGGAAATGCTGCGGCACGTCGGGCGTGAACAGAGCTTGAATCGTGCCCGCCAGGCCCCAGAAATAGCTCACTTCGACCGCGAGTCGGTTCCGCGTCCACAACGCGGCGGCTGTGACGAAGATGGCCACGTCACACAGCTGAAGCGGGAGCGACTGCGCTAGCTGGCTGCCCGGCTCGCCGCCGAACAGCAGGTAGACCCACCAGCTGACCTCGTCCACCACCAGGACGGAGGCCAGCACCTTGAGCCAACTGCCCGGTCGCTTGCGGGCGGCAACGACGAGACCCACGGTGGCTATGGCGATCACAAAGAGCGCTGCGACATGCTCGGCCGCCAGCAGGTTGCTCACCCGCACTCCGAGCCGGGTTCATCGCACTCCGGCCTGACGCCCAGGCGATGGAATCGTGAGCGGCGCGGAGCGAACCACCTGTAGAGGGCCTCCTCGATCGCGGCTACCGGAGGCAGTCGGTACGCGGCCGCGAGCGACGACCAGAAGCCGCCCAGCTCAGCCAGCACGCGGTTGATCGCCGCGGCGCCCTCGAGCCGATTCCCAGCGCCATCGACAGTCCAAGCCGCGCGGTCCGCTTCGTCGCGCGTGATCGCGTAGAGGTCGAGGACGCCCGGCTTCTGGTTCGCGATGACCAGCACACGGCCGGCCCGGTCGCGCCGGAGAGCCCAGCGCGCCAACCTTGTTCAAACGCCTCAAGTGCCGTCGAACAGGAGTACCAGCGGTGGCCCGCTCACGCCATCGACCAGCCTGCGAGACCGAAAAGGACATAGAAGACCGCGTTGAGGTCGCCGTGAACGATGGCCATCGTCCGCAGGTCGAGCGCCGGGATGGGGAGCACACGGGCCGCCGCGTAGTCGACACCTAGGAGCATCGGTACAACCACCACAACCGCCGAAATCGTGAGCAGCGCGCGCCCGGCGCGAGCGCGCCGGGCGGGAGCGATGAACAGCAGCGTGAGGGCCGCGGTGGTCAAAATACCAGCTGCCAGCAGCACCGGTCCGATCACGGTCAGAGCGGCGGTCCCGATGGCGATCCCTGTCGCGGTAATGGGCGTACCGGCGACGACGAGCAATCCAGCCGCGGCACTCGTGCGTTGCACCCTGATCGAACGCTGGCGAAGGGCCGCAAGAGTCAAAGCGGACATCAGGGTCGCCGCAAACCCCGCGTAGTGAAAGTGCACTGCGGTGAGCTCGACGATCGGAGTGCTGTAGCCGAGGCTGATGCCCGCCCGGTAAGCGACGAACCATGCCCCGGCCACGGTCAGAAAGCCGAGCGCAGCGGCGGACAGCAGGTGGGCGGGCCAGAACGAGCGCGACTCGATGAGCTCGGCCAGTCCGGCGAGACCCGCGACCGCGCAAACCGCGAACCAACCCGCCGCGAGAAGCGCGGCCGCCAGGCCGGTGCGCGGCAAGAAGGACAGGATGGCCGCCACTGCGCCGGCGGGCTGAAGCACTCGGGCGAGGCGCAGCAGACGTGGGGCCGACTGGCCGGAGACGAGAACGAGGCGAAGCCCGAGCGGCGCGACGCCGACCGGCGCGAGCAGGAGGAGCAGGTCGACGAGGCTCAGCGGTCCGACCAGGATCGGAAAGGGTTGGGCCGTTATGCGGACACTGTAGCGCCTAGGTGCGCAGTCTCCTCCGCAGGCGCAGGAAACCAAGGAACAGCAAGAGGACCGCCGTGAGGCCAAGGATCAGCATCACCCGCGAGCTGACGGGGTCGCCAAACCCAACGAGCGTGGAGTAGCCGATCCACCCGACGAAGAGCACTACCCAGAGAGACAGATTGACCGCCGTGAAAACCCTCACACCTTCACTGCGTCAACGCGCGATCGGCGCCGGTGGACCGGGCGAAGAAGAGGCGCCGCGAGGCGGCGCCCCTTCGGCGAGCAATCAGCCCATCGCGGGCCTGCGGACGCCCTGCGCCTCAGGAACCTCCTGCTCGTCGTATTCCTGCGTGTGGTCATATGCCGAGCGGTCCTTCAAGAGCGCCACTGCGATGAAACCGACCACGCAGCACGCGAGGATGTACAGGCTGATCATGTAGGGATTCTTGGCGGGAAGCGGCGAGAGTAACTTCCAGGGTCCAATGAACAAAAAACCGGTCCAGATGCCAAGTGCGATGCTCGGAGCCGGACCACCCGCGATGATCGAGGCGAACTGGTAGCCAAGCGAGGCGCCGCTGTAGCGCAAGCGCCCGGTGAAGCTTTCGGCGATCAACGATGCCTGCGGGCCGTACTGCATGTCGTGCGGAATCAAGGAGAGCGCGATCACGACGAAAACGACGATAGGTATCGCGGTCGCGTAGAGCCCAAAGTAAAGGAATCCCCAGATGGCCATGACCACAATGCCGGCCATGTAAATCGTCTTGCGACCAACTTTGTCCGACAGGTGCCCGAAGAGCGGGATGGAAATGAACGAGACCAGGCCGGCGACGCTCACCGCCCAGGTCAAGAAGGGCTTGTCGAGCTTGGTCGCGGAAGCGCCAAACGTGAATACGAAGACGGTGAAGAGGTAAAACGGTGCTTGCTCAGGCAGCCGGAGCAGCGCGCTGAGGATGATCTCCCTCCAGTTGCGGCGAATTACCTCCCGGACGGGCGCCGGCTCGGTTCGTCGCTCCTGCAACAGGGCCTGGAAGACCGGTGTCTCCATAATCCCGAGCCGGATGTAGAGACCGACCGCGACAAGGATGATGCTGAGTAGAAACGGGATTCGCCAGGCCCAGGACTCAAACGTCGCCGACCCGGCAAGTGTCACGGTAGCCGCCGTAATACCGTTGGAAAGGACCAGTCCGATCGGTACGCCGAACTGCGGCCAGCTGCCGAGGAAGCCCTTCCGTTTCTGACTTCCCCACTCCATCGACATCAGTACGGAACCGCCCCACTCGCCCCCGACGCCGATGCCCTGGCAGGCACGGAGGATGACAAGGATCACCGCTGCCCACAGGCCGATGTTGGCGTAGGTCGGCATGACGCCGATCAAGAACGTGGCGATTCCCATGAAAAGCAACGTGACGATCAGCGTGGCCTTGCGGCCGATTCGGTCGCCGTAGGTGCCGAAGAGCCAGGCCCCGACCGGCCGGGCCAGGAAGCCGACGAAAAAGATCGCGTAGCTGTTCAGTGTCCCGGCCAAATGGTCGGACTTGGGGAAAAAGAGATGCGGAAAGACGAGCCCCGCCATGGTGCCGAAAAGGAAGTAGTCGTACCACTCGATTGAGGTGCCTACGGTGCTCGCGACCACCGCCCGCACCATCTGTTTGCGCCGCTCCTCCGGCGACATGGACGACAAGACAGACGAAACAGCGTTGGTGCCCATATTCAAAACCCCCCGGTCAGACGCGATTCCGACTCCCCATCCGGCCCGGCCGCTTTGCGGCTGGGCCACCTTCCCCAGCAAGTGGGGAAGGGTATACCTAATTCTTTAGCACTTTTTGCCGATCTTGGCCAGCTTTCGCTGCCTCCCACCGGGCTTCGGCCTCTCCGATCGGGGTCGACGGCGGTCCGTTCCGGAAGGGCCAGATCTCTTCCGCGATCCGCCGCCAGTTCCCGGTGGCGTGGAGAGCCCCGAGCAGGGCGTACAGCCCGAGGTTGATGCGCTGCATGATCACGTACGCGCGAGGCACGTCCGAATACGGAGCCAGCGGGCCACGGGCGTCGAAGAACCGCCGGACGATCGCAGAGGCATATGCAGGCGTGATGGTCATCGGCGCGTCCTGGAGCACGGTGCCGTAGAACTGGCCGAAGCGATCCACCACGACGTCGGTGGACACAGGAGCGCCCGACCTCAGGAAACCCGCTCTCTCGAGCGCGGCGCGGAAAGCCTCGTAGTCCTTTTCGAAGACCAGGAAACGGACCGCGTCGACGAGCGGAGCCAGGTCCTCTGCGGTGAACAGCTTGGTCAGGCCGAAGTCGAGGAAGGTGACCCGACCGCCGCGGTGGAAGAGGTAGTTGCCGGGATGCGGGTCGCCGTTGAAGGCGTGCAGCCGGTACAGGCTGCGGAAGACGAAGCGGTGGATGGTCTCGGCCGCCAGGTCCTTCTCCGCCTGGTCCCACTCGAACAACTCCTCGAAAGACGCTCCCGAAACCAGCTCGCTGGTCAGGACACGCGAGGTGCTTAGCTCGGGGAGCACGTGAGGAACGCGGATGAAGGGATGGCCGTCGTAGTAGTTCGCAAACAGCTCCTGGCTCTCCGCCTCCAGCGCGTAATCGACCTCTTCCTGGAGCCGTTCGCCCAGCTCGTCCACCAGCGATCGCACGTCGAGACCCGGAAAAGCAGCGCCGACGATGCGTCTCAGCAAGCCGACGTTGCGCATGTCGGAGGTGATGCTCCGGGCGATGCCCGGGTACTGCACTTTGACCGCAACCGCGCGGCCGTCGCGCGTGATCGCCCTGTGCACCTGGCCGATCGATGCCGCCGCGAACGGCAGAGGGTCCCACTCCGCGAAGACGCGCGCCGGCACCTCGCCAAGCTCCGCGAGGATCACCGACGAGGCCAGGTCCGCCGTCATGGGCGGAGCCTTCTGCTGCAGGCGCGACATGGCGGCGCGGAAGGTCGCCGGCATGTCCTCGTAGATGTAGCTCGCCATCTGGCCAAGCTTCATCAGCACGCCTTTCATCGACCCGAGCTCCTCCGCGACCTCGTCGGCGGAGCGAAGCGCAAGGTCGTGGCGGAGCGCGCCACGCCGCTCGACCGATGCGAAGAGCAGGTGCGGCGAACGCGCCGCGTAACGGCCGCCGATGCGCAGGGCCAGGCGGGCGAGGGCGGCGCCGCGGCTCAACCGCGACTGGCGCATGGCGGTGGTGGAGGCGACCCGGCGCTCCGGCACCAATGAATCAGTCGTCACTCCGATTGCAGCGCCGGCCACGCGCGCATGCGCAGCTCGATCCGCTGTCGCGCCTCGAGCACGCCGGGCAGCGACTCGAACGCCAGGTCGAGCGCGCCGAGCAGCTGGCGCACGGACTCCCGCTCCATCAGGTCGGCGGGCGGCGCGTCGAAGCCGTACATCTTGCGCGCCCACTCGGGCAGCGTGCCGACGGCGACCTGCCCCAGGTCTCGCCAGAGCTCTTTCATCTCGCCGTCGAGGTCAGGCGAATCGAGAACAACGCCGATCGCATCCTTCGCCGCCGGCGTAGCTTTCCGCAGCTCGACAGATTCGAGATACGCGCGCAGCGACGCAGCGGTTGACGGTACGTCGTCCCTCGGCACGCCGACGATCTCGGCAAAGCGGACCATCTCGGCCACGTACCGATCCGCGTCCTCTTCTTTGTCCAGGGCTCGGCCGTAGCGGCGCACCACCTCGACGATGGAATCGACCATGCCCGCGTGGACCCAGAGCAGCAGCGCAGGATCCTCCGCGCTGTACGGCAGGCCGGTCTCGGGATCGGTGCCACGGACGTGCGTGTGGATCTTGCGCACCCAAGCGGCGGCGGCGAGGGCCGAGGCGGTGTCCCCGTACGTGGTGGTCAGGAGGTAGCTGCTGGTCGCCGCGAGCCGGCCGAACGGGTCCTGGCGCCAGTTGCTGTGCTGCGCAACTCCGGCCATCGCCAGCGGATGCAGCGCCTGAACCATCAGGGAGCGGATGCCAGCGAGGGGGAAGCACCGGTCGCGGTTGACGCGCCAGACCAGGCTCCTGGGCCCGAAGAGGCCATCGTCCGCGGGCTTTTCGGGCACCGCGCGCTGGTAGGCCCTGGCGAGCGGCTCGAGCGGGCTCAAACGGGCGGTATCCACACCGCCAAGATACGGACAAGGATTACGCCTCGATGTATCCAGCGACATCAATCGAGTACGGAAATGACGCCTCGTTGGCGCCAACGGGGCGGAATCCTAGGCGAGGACCTCCTGTCGGCGGGAGAGGTGCTCGATGGCCTGGGAGCGAATCTCCTCGAATCCCCCCGCCAGGCCTTTGCGCAGGATGCGCGCGCAGGCCGCGGCGGAGTACAGGCGTGGGATGAATACGAAGTCCGCCCCCTCCTCGTAGAAGCGCAGCGCTTCGGGTATGTGGTCGGACGTCAGCACGACTTTGGCGTTCGGAGCGTTGTTGTGGACGCTCTTCATGATGCGGAGGTTGCTGGTGCCCCGAAGCACGTCATCAGTGATGCTCGAGACGACGAGGTCAGCATGCTCGACCCCCGCGTGGCGCAGGGTGTCCGAGTGCGCGATGTCGCCGTAGACACACTTGATCTCCTTCCGGCGCAGCTCCCGCAGCACCGTTGGATTGAAGTCGATCACGAGGAGCTTATTGATGAACTCGCGAGACTCCTGCGCCGAGCCCTCGTGCTCAAACTCATAGAGGATCGAGCTGGTGTCACGGAAGAAGCCGAGAAAGATAACCGGCTGGTGCAGCTCCTCCGCCTCCACTGCCTTGCTCGAGTCGAGGTCTTTGAGGCCCAGCCGCTTGAAGACCGCTGTCAGCACGTTCTGGATGGGGTGGCTCGCGTTGATCATGTAGGTCGACACCACCGACGTGACCGCAAAGGTGACGATGACGACGGTCAGCACGTCCTGTGAGATCTGGTGGAACGTGACGCCGATGGAGGCGATGACGATCGAGAACTCGCTGACCTGGGCGAGGTTGATCGCCGGCACGATGCTGGTCCGCAGGCCGAGTCGCAGGGCGTAGAGGATCGGGACGACGACGACCCTGCTCACGATGACGAAAATCGATGCGGCCAGGGCCAGCTCGAGCACCTGGAGGCTGGGAATCGTGATCTGAAGGCCAAGCGCGACGAAGAAAAGGGTCACGAAGAAGTCGCGGATGCTGACGGCCTTGGCGGCGACATCGAGGCTGTAGGGAAACGTCGAGAGGCTGACCCCAGCGATCAATGCGCCCATCTCGCGCGAAAGCCCGATCAAGCTCGCCGCCCCGGCCAGGAAGAAGCACCACCCAAGCGCGGAGACCAACACAAGCTCTGGCGCCTTGGCCACCATCCGGAACAGGTGCGGCAAGACGTACTTCGAGAGGGCGAATGCGCCGACGACGAGGAGGGCGCCGCGCCACAAGGAGCCCAGGAGTGGAACCAGGTTTGGGTTGAGGAGGTTCGGCTGGACCGCGAGCATGGCCACCGCCCACAGGTCCTGGATCACGAGCACACCCAGGGTGATCCGGCCCGGCAGGGTGTCAAGCTCGAACTTGTCGTTCAAGATCTTGACCACCACGAGCGTGCTGGAAAGGCTCATGCAGGCCGCGAGATAGAGGAGCGCGTAGTCATTGGGGCGGTTCTGCACGCCGAGCACGTAGAAGAACCCGATCCCGAGCGCGACACAGATCGGCACCTGCAGCGCGCCGGTGAGCAGGACTGCAGGGCCCCCGGAAGCCATCTTGCGGAGGTCGATCTCCAGTCCGATGACGAAAAGGAGAAGGATGAGGCCGATCTCGGCGACCGTGGAGATGCTGCCCTGGTCGGTTACGAATTTGAGACCGATGGGGCCGATGATCACGCCGGTCACCAGGTAGGCGATGATCAGCGGCTGGCGGAATCGCCACGTGACCGCGGCGATCAGCGCCGCAAAACCGACGCAGATGCCGATGCTCGCAAGGAGCCCTGTGGGGACGTTCACTCGCTGGTTTCCGCAAGCACCAGGAAGCGAGGATTCTGGATGGCGTCGATCAGGTTGTCGACCAGCTGCTCGCTCGGCGTCGATTGCTCTTCCAGGTCATGCGCTCGGTGGAGCATGCGCCCCATGCCGCGGGAGCGCGTGTTCTGGCCGATGCGGGGGCCGCCCGAACCCGTGCTGAACAGAGAGATGTTGACGCCGGTTCCGGCCAGCTGGCTGGCGAGGCTGCGCGTAAAAGCGGCCAGCGCGGCGTGGCCGGTGTCGTAAGCGGTCGTCAACGGATCGCTGGGCGCGAGCCCACCGGCGCTCACCGTGTTCACGATGTGACCCGAGCCTCTCTCCTTCATGTGAGGAAGCACAGCCATGGTCGTGCGCACGGGGCCGAGCAGGTTGGTCTGCAGCATCCACTTCCAATCGCTCGTCCTGATTCGTTCCACGGGTCCTTTCAGAAGGACGCCGGCCATGTTGATGAGGATGTCAACCTGGCCCATCGCCTTGATCGCGTCGCCCGCCATGGCGTGGACGGAGGCGTCGCTGCGGACGTCGGTGAAGATGGCCATCGAGTCGGTGATGCCGAGCTGCAGGATCTCCTCGACCGTCCGCTCCATGCGCTCGGCGTCGAAGTCGGCGATCACCACGCGTGCGCCCTGTCGCGCCAGGGCCCGGGCGGCGACCCTCCCGATTCCGCTTGCCCCTCCGGCGACGATCGCGACCTTGCCCGTCAGCGCGCCGCGCGGCTGCGGCTCGTCATTCAACACAGCGGGCATTCTATTCAGGCGCGCACGAGGATCGGCCGGCTAGAAGCGGTTGAGGATCGGGATCCTCGGCGCGAGGACGTAGTTGAGCTGGATCAGCACGATCAGGGCGATGCTCACCCAGGTCGGGAATATCACAGAAAGGAGGGTCGCGACCGCGTAGAGCGCCTGCGCGATCAGGATGCGTCCCCGCATCAGGTGAGTGATGTCGCGGCGGTGCTCCTCCTGGAAGAGGCCGGCGCGGAGGCCGTACTCGAGGCCCGCAAACAACATCGCGCCGAGCAGAACGATGTTCAGCCAGTACTCGATCAGCGCCACCTTGAGCCAGTAGTAGTGAGCCAGCAGCATGGTGGAGAACGGCACCATGGTCACCGCGAAAAGAAACACGAGGTGGATCCAGGCGAAGTTGCGATTGCTTCGGGCCAGGTGCGCGAGCTGTGTCCCCTGCCCCAGCCAGAATATGCCGAGCGTCATGAAGCTCATGGTGTAGACGAGGACGTTCGGAGCGAGGGCTCGCAAGGCGTCCCAGAGCTGTGCATCGGTGCTGATCGACTTGCCAACCTGGCCCACCGCGAGGCCCAGCACAAGGAGGGTCATGCCGACCGAGAAGATCCCGTCCGAGATGCCTGAGAGCCGGTCGGGGTTGGTGCCCGAGAGGTCGGCCAGGCGTCGGGGCGGGCTCGACTGGTGGCTCACGCCCGTAAGGATGAAGCCTTGTACAGTCGTCAAGCTGTGCCGAAACCTGAGAACGTGGTCGTCTTCACTACGCCGGATGAGCTCCGCGCGTGGTTCGAGGCGAACCACGAGAGCGCAATTGATCTCTGGGTCGGCTACCACCGCAAGGCAAGCGGCCGGCCGTCGGTCACGTGGCAGGACGTCGTCGACCAGTCGCTGTGCTTCGGCTGGATCGACAGCGTGCGCTACAAGGTGGGAGACGACAGCTTCGCCCAGCGCATCACGCCGCGACGGAAGCGGAGCACGTGGAGCGCAATCAACATCAAGCGTTTCGGCGAGCTGAATGAGCAGGGCCGCGTGCACCCGAAAGGACAGGCAGCGTTCGAGCTACGTGATGAGGAGCGCTCGCGCATCTACTCGTACGAGAACCGCGTTCCGCTCACGGATGCAATGGAGGCCGAGTTTCGCAAGCACAAGGGCGCGTGGAAGTTCTTCGCCTCCCAGGCGCCCTGGTATAGACGGGCTGCGTCCTACTGGGTGATCAGCGCGAAGCGTGAGGAAACCCGCGAGAGGAGATTGCGCCAGCTCATCGAGCACTCGAAGAACGGCGTGAGGATCCCGCCGCTGACGCGACCTTCCCCTTCCCCTTCGCCTCCCTCTCCTTGACACGCGCCTTGACGAAGCGGCGGAGAAGCGCGACCGGCAGCGGCTGATTCAGCGGAAAGCGATAGGTCCCGGTGCTGGTCATGTACGGCTTCATCTCCGGGTGCTTGTCCGCATGGCCGCCGGGATAGACGCCGATGTGGTTCTTGAAGATCGCGAAGTAGATCAGCCGTCCGTGGTAGTGGTAGTAGGGCATGCCGTAGCTGATTCGCTCCTCGGCCTTCGGCGCGCCGCTCAGAATCAGCGCCCGCAGCCGGCGGAGGGGCGGCTGCGCCGCCCTTGGCGCAGCCGCGATGTAGGCGTCGACCGATCTTGCGCCCGCGGCGGCGCTCACTTCTTTCGGTACGTCAGATCGAAGTCCACGTGCCATCTCTCTTCATCCTCTGCTCGGTGACCCAGTCAGCGAGCACAACGTCGAGCTGAGTCAGACCCGCCTCACTTACCGCCCTTCATCTGGTCAAGGAGCTCCGCGAGCCGCTCCATCGATTCGTTGGCCCCTTCCTCCATGCCGGAGCCGACCATGCCATCGCGGTCCATGACCGACTGGAAGACCATCTGGGCCACGACCTTCGTCTGGTTGCCGAGGGGCTCGAACGTGGCCGTCTGCAGGGCGACGTGTCCTGGAAATCCTTCGTACTCGAAGGTCTGGCAGATGCGCTCTGGCGCGGTGACGTTGTGGTTGACGCCGCGGAACCCGTGCTGGCCGCCGTCGTCGCCGACCTGTACGACACGCCACTCGCCGCCCGACCGGGAGTCGAACTTCTCGACCTTGTTGTTGTAGCGGCGCGGTCCCCACCACCGCGCGAACAGCTTGGGATCGGTGTACGCCCTGAACACGAGCTCGCGTGGCGCGTCGAGGATCACCGTGCTGATGATCTCCTGCTTGCCGGGTTCGATCGTGTACTCAACTTTCGGCATGGTCGTGGTCTCCTTGCTGGTCATCGGTTTTCTCCTTCTTGATCAAATCTTGCAGAACTTGGTCGAGGCGCTCGAAACTCTCGTCCCAGAAGCGGCGGTACTCCCCCACCCATTCGGAAGCCTCCTTCAGGCGGCTCCCCTCGAGGCGGCACGGCCGCCACTGCGCGTTGCGGCTCTGCGTGATCAGGCCGGCGCGCTGCAGCACTTTCAGGTGTTTGGAGACGCCGGGAAGGCTGAGGTCGAACGGCTTGGCCAGCTCCGTGACTGAGGCCTCCCCCTGGGCAAGACGGGCCAGGATCGCTCGCCGGGTGGGATCGGCGAGGGCTGCAAACGTGACGCTAAGGTGATCTGTTGGCATCTATTTTTCTACTTGGCTAATTAGCTAAGTGGAAGAATACACCGCCAAGAGAGATCGTGTCAAGGGTGCTTTTCGCGCCCCTCTCCCCTGAGCCCTCTCCCCTATGGGGAGAGGGTGCCTATGGCCTTGCGGAAGGCCGGGCCGTGATCAGGAGCGCGGCCGCCATGGCGCTCAGGACCATGATCGCCGCGCCCCATGCGGTCGCCTGGGCGAAACCGTGCAGCACAGCATCAGTGCGAGGTCCGACGTATGCCGCGGTCGCCGTCGCGGCGATCGTGTTGAGCACCGCAACACCGAGCGACGCGCCGATCTGCTGGGCGGCGTTGACCGTGGCCGACGCCACCCCAGCCTCGCGCGGATCGACCCCGTGCGTAGCCACGCTGAAGGCCGGCACCATCGCAGTCGACAGCCCGAGTCCGAGCAGCAGCTCGGCAGGCAGGACGATCGACACGAAGCTGCTTCCGGCGTGGAGCTGGGTCAGCAGGACGAGCCCCGCCGCGGCCACGAGCGCGCCCGGCGCCATGAGAGCGCGCGGCTGTACCAGCGGCATGAGGCGGCGGGCGATGAGCCACGAGCCGGCCTGCGACGCGACGGTGATCGGGAGGAAAGCGAGGCCCGCCTGGAGCGGCGTGTAGCGGAGAACGACCTGGAAGTCATAGGTCAGGAATAGGTAGGCGCCGAACATGCCGGCCAGGGCGAGCCCGACCGCGAGATAGGCGCCCCCGCGATTGCGATCGGTGACGATGCGGAGGGGCAGCAAGGGCGAAGCCGTACGCGCCTCGCGAAGCACGAACAGGACGAGGAGCACGGCGCTGGCCGCGACGAGGGTGATCACCGTGGCCGACGACCAGCCGGTCCTGACCGCTTCAGTCGTCCCGTACACGAGCGAGACCAGTCCCGCGCCGGCCAGCACCACCCCTGGGACGTCCAGGGATGGCCGGTCCCGGTTGGATGACGCGTGGAGGACGATCCAGCCGCCGATCGCGGCGACGACGGCGATGGGCAGGTTGACGTAGAGGCACCATCGCCATGAGAGGTACTGGGTGAGCGCGCCGCCGAGCAGCATCCCGATCGCCGCTCCGCTGCCCGCGATGGATCCGTACACCGCGAACGCCGTGGCGCGCTCTCGGGCCTGGGTGAACGAGGTTGCAAGCAGAGCAAGAGCTGTGGGCGCAAGCAGCGCGGCGAACGCACCCTGCGCCGCGCGGGCGGCGACCAGGGCGACGAAGTTCGGCGCCGCGCCTCCAGCCAGGGAGGCGAGGGCAAAGCCGGCAAGACCGATCACGAACGCCCGCTTCCGGCCCAGGTAGTCGGCGATCCGTCCGCCGAGCAGCAGGAGCCCGCCGAACGCGAGCGTGTAGGCGGTCACGACCCACTGCCTGTCGCCGTCGGAGGCGCCGAGGCCGGCTTGCGCCGACGGTAGAGCGATGCTGACGATGGTTGCGTCAAGCGCGATCATCAGCTGGGCGATCGCGATGAAGGCGAGGGCGACCCACCGCCGCTGGTCCGGCTGCGCCGGAGTCCACGTTTGTTCGGCGGGCGCTGCCGTCACGACGCCACCTGACGACGGAGGACGAGTCCCGAGCCCCCGGCGATCACCGCTACGACGAGCACCACGCCCGCCGAGATGAACAGGTTGGGCTTGACGGTCATGTCGAACAGGACGCCAAGGGCCATGCCGATTCGAACCAGCCAGCTGGCGATCGCTGCCTGGCGATTGATGCGCCCCCTCATGACGTTGATGCCCGTGTACGCGCCGATTGCCGCGATGAGGACATAGGTTGTGATGCCCACGACAACCCACCCGGCCCAGCCCCACTGGACCGCCATCATGTAGATCCCGGGGATCAAGATCGCCACCGCCGAAATCGGCCCCAGGATGCGGTTCAGAGGCGCGTACGCGAAACCGAACCTGAGCCCGAGTCCTTCGACGGTCAGGAGCACGAAGACAAGCACGGCGCCGACGATGTGTGCAAACAGAGCGATCGAATAAAGGTCCATCTGAGTCCTCCTTGAATTGCCAGCCTTGTCGCCTAGGCTACCATAAATTTATGGTGACTTAAAGTATTGGGCGACTGAGCTTATTCCAGTACAATCCAGGACTGATGGCTGCGGAACCTGGTCTTCGCGAACGCAAGAAGCAGCAGACGCGTCAGCAAATCTTCCAGGCCGCGCACAGGCTGTTTTCGGAGCGCGGGTTCGACGCGGTGACCGTGGCAGACATCGCGCGGCTTGCGGACGTCTCAGAGGTGACGGTCTTCAACTACTTCCCGAACAAGGAAGACCTCTTCTTCGCCGGGATGCAGTTCTTCGAGGAGCAGCTGCTCGAAGCGGTGCGCATGCGACCCCGGGGCGAGCCGGCGATCCGCGCGCTGAAGGGGCGTCTGCTCGAGAGCGTCGAGAACCTGGGCGAGCGGGGCAGGATCGCCCAGATTCTCAAGGCGGGCGACGCTATGTCCTCGAGCCCCTCCCTCGCGATCCGGGAGCGCGAGATCGTCGACCGTTACACGCGGCTGCTCGCCGAGCTGCTCGCGGGTGAGGCCGGCATCGATCCGGACGATGTCGAGCCCATGGCCGCCGCGGCGGCGCTGTTCGGCGCCCACCGCGCGGTTGTCCAACGAGTCCGCAAGCAGGTGATCGCGGGCCGGCGCGGGGCAGCCCTCATCGAGGACACACGGACGCAGATCCAGCGCGCGTTCGGCCGCCTGGAAAAAGGGCTGGAGGACTACGCCAAGCAGCCCAATCCCGCGGCTACGCCGGGGACTTCGCCGCGAGCGGGGAAGACTAGGGCCTGACCTTGAGCGCCGCCTTCAGGTCCGAGACGCCGAAGTAAGCCGTCTGCTTGCGTGCGCTTCCGGCCGAGCCGGTGTAAGCGAACGTGATGTTCACGCCGGCCTTGCCCAGCTTGGTGGCGTAGCGGCCGAGCGATCCCGGTGTGTCGGACAGGGTGACGGCGAGCACCTCGTCCTCTGTCGCCCTCCAGCCATTCTGAGCGAGGACCTTCTTGGCGGCGGCGGTCTTGTCGACGACCAACCAGATCATTCCGCCACCACCTGTCGTGGCCCCGCACACGCCTTCGATGTTGACCTTCTTCTGTCCCAGCGCTGTGGCGATGTCGCCCAGAATCCCGGGCCGGTCCTCGACCGTAAGGGTCAGCTGCTTCGCTCTTGGCATGCCCAAACCTCCAGATGAATGACTCGTGGATCGGCGTAAGTCTATGCCCGCACTATTAAGAAGACGCGAGGGCCTCCGAGCCGACCCGAATCCCGAGGCCGACCAGCACCGCGCCAAGGGCGGCTTCGAGCGCACGGCGAACCCCTCCCCGCCGAAGCCAACCGCCGAAGCGTTCCACCGCGAACGCATAGCCGGCGAGCCACGCCACGGTGAGGAGGCTGAAATTGAGTCCGAGCGCGAGCAGCAGCACGAAGCTCGGATGCGGTCCCGCGAATGGCGGAAGGAGGCTGATGAAAAACGCAACCATCTTGGCGTTGGAGAGGTTGCTCAGGAATCCCTGCAGAAACGCGGAGCGGGCGCCGAGCCGCGGGGCGAGCTGCTGCGACGCGACTTCAGGATCTGTGTGGCGGATCGCCTTCATCAGCGAACGCGTGCCGAGGTAGATCAGGTAGGCCGCGCCCGCCAGGCGGATGGCAAAAAACAGCGGCGCCGAAGTTATGAGGACCACCGCCAATCCGGCGCTCGTGGCGACGGTCCAGGCCGCCTGGCCGGTCGACACGCCGGCCGCAGTGGCGACGCCCGTGCGGCGGTCGCCAAGCAGCGTGTTGCGGATGGTCAGCGCGGTGTCCTGGCCGGGCGTGCAGATGACCAGCAGCGAGACACCGATAAATGCGAGGTACTGGCTGAGCCCGATCAATCACACAATTGTGTCTGTACAAAGGTGGCGCAAGTTCGGGCCTGCCCCATCCCCGCCGCAAGCGGCGGTACTTCCCCACTACGTGGGGAAGAGGCGCAAGTTCGGGCCTGCCCCATCCCCGCCGCAGGCGGCGGTACTTCCCCACTGCGTGGGAAAGAGCCACTCCCTGGATGAGTAGGTCCTGTTTAGCCTCCGGCGTATGGGCGGAGGGTGTCCGCACGGCCCGTCTTGCGCAGCTTTTCGAGCGCCGCGCGCTCCAGCTGGCGGACGGTTTCGCGGCTCGTGCCCAGCCGGTGCGCGACCTCGTCGAGGGCCCTCTGGTGTCCGTCTGTGAGGCCAAACCTCAGCTGGATCACGCGCCGCTCCCGCGGCTCGAGCGTGCGAAGCACGTCATCGACCTGGTCCTTCAGGTCGGACTCCAGCGCGGCTGAGGCAGGCGATTCCGCGTTTTCGTCTTCGATCAGGTGACCGAGCTCCGTGTCGCCGTCCTCGCCGATCGGGGTCTCGAGGGACACCGTGTCGCGCGCCGTTCGGCGCAGCCCCTGGACCTCGTCTGTGGTGAGTCCGAGCTCCTCGGCGATCTCCTCATCGGTCGGCTGCCGGCCGAGCGAGTCGCGCAGGCGATCGGAGATGCGGACCAGCTTGTTGGTCTGGTCGCCGATGTGGATGGGAAGCCGGATCGTCCGCGACTGGTCGCCGATTGCTCGGAGCACCGCTTGACGAATCCACCACGTGGCATAGGTCGAGAATTTGAAGCCGCGCCGGTGGTCGAACTTAGCGACCGCCCGCATCAGCCCGACATTGCCCTCTTGGATCAGGTCCAGCAGCGGCATCCCACGGCCCTGGTACTTCTTGGCGATCGAGACCACCAGGCGCAGGTTCGCCTCGGTCATGCGGCGGCGCGCGGCATCGGAGCCGGCCTCGATCTGCTTGGCCAGCTCGATCTCCTGCAGCTTGGTCAGGAGCGTGCCCCGGCCGATCTCCCGGAGGTAGGCGCCGAGGGCGTCGTCCGGCTCGACCTGGCCCGGCTCAGGAGCCTGCTTGGGCTCGGATTCGATCTCGGAGAGCACATCGGCGAGGTCCGGCGTGCTCTCGCGGGGGCCGGCCCTGTCTTCGTCGTCGGCTGCGTCCAGCCACAGTGATGCGGATGATTGGAGTTGCATGCAAGTTCGGTTTTACCCTCGAATGCGCCCGCGCAAACGCACGCGTAAGGTGGATTTTGACGACCAATCTCAAGGAGGTGTGTAGATGAAAGTAGCTGTTGTGCTCGGCCCCAGGTTCGAGGATTCCGAGTTCAAGGAGCCATACGACGCCCTGCGTAGCGCCGGGCACGAGCTGACGATCGTGGGCCTGGAAGCCGGCGCCGAGCTCGAGGGCGACAAGGGCAAGGTCAAAGCGCGCGTCGACAGGTCGTTTCAGGATGTCAAGCCGGAGGATTTCGAGGCGCTCCTCGTCCCAGGCGGCGGCAGCCCGGACAAGCTGCGCGCCCACGACCAAGCGGTGCGGTTCGTCAAGGCTTTCATGCAGGCAAACAAGCCGGTTTTCGCGATCTGTCACGGTCCGCAGCTCCTGCTGACCGCGGACGAGTACAAGAACCACAAGATGACCGCCTGGAAGACCATCCAGGGCGACCTGAAAAAGGCCGGGGCAAATGTCGTGGACCAGGAGGTCGTGGTCGACCGCAACCTGGTCACGTCCCGCCAGCCGGCGGACATCCCGGCGTTCATCAAGGAATCACTGAAGCTGCTGGAGCAGATACCCGCCAGACGTTAAGTGAGCTGGGTCACATTGGAGGTCAAGACCACGCGGCGCGCGCAGCTGGTGGATATCACCGAGCGCGTCGCCGCGGCGGTCGAGCGGTCAGGAAAGTCGGACGGTGCGTGCCACGTTTTCGTACCGCATACGACGGCGGGCGTGACCGTCAACGAGGGTGCCGACCCGGACGTAGCGCGCGACATCGAGTCGCGGCTCGCGGAGCTCGTGCCGAAGGAAGCCGCGTTCCAGCACGCTGAGGGCAACTCGGACTCGCACATCAAGACCGTGCTGGTCGGGCCATCCTGTGTAGCGCCGGTCCACGGAGGCAAGCTCGCGCTCGGCCGCTGGCAGGCGATCTTCCTGTGCGAGTGGGACGGTCCGCGCACCCGCAGCGTCGAGGTTGCCGTTTCAGCCCTCTAAATAGCGAGGCGCGGCGAACTTAAGGGCATACTAACCGCCGTTAATCAAGAGTGGCACGCGGTCGACCCTTGCAGGTCTACTTCGTGGCTCTGGGGGTATTGGTGGTTCTAGCCGGCGCAACAGCCGGCGCGTACGTCTACGTCCAGTCGGCCAGCGAAGCCGAGCATGCTGCCGCAGCGGACGCGAGCTTCACGGCGAAGAAGGCCGCCATACAGCTCGGATTGGGCCTCGACACCATTCGAACCACTTCGGCAGCAACGATTGGAAACCGCGCGGACATGGAAGCGACATTCTCCAACCCCGCTCGGTGTCAGCTCAGGAACGCGCCGATCGGAGCCTTCGACACCGGTCGTCACGAATACGTGCGGGCCAACGGCCTGGTGATTTGCTCCTCGAAGATTGGCTCGGCCGGCGCTGTCTACTCAGCTCAATCCTGGCTCCAGGCTTCGGAGCCCGTCGTGGTCGCTCCGACGGTTGATCCACTCGACGGGCGCCCGGTTGCGGTCATCGCGTACCCCATCGCGGGCCTCGGGTTTCTCGTCTGGTTCGAGGACCTGACATCGATCGGGCCAACGCTTGCTTCCGAGTTCGGGTCCGCCAACCACCAGCTGGAGTTCCTTGTGGTCAGTCCCGACGGAAAGTCAATCATCGCGCGGTCGATCGATGCTTCGAGATGGACGGGACGAGCCTTGACGAGTGACACCACCGCCGTTGAAAGAACCGATGTTGCGGGGATCAGGCGCTGGTACGGCGAGTCCATCGTCGCGAGCACCGGTTGGAAGGTCTACGTCGGCGCAGACCGCGCCGCGGCGTTGGCCTCTGTTGTGCAGCTTCAGGAGCGCGAGATCGGCATCATCCTGTTCGGCGTTCTCCTCACGCTGCTTGCCTTCGCGATTGTCTACGGTCAGGTTGCAAGGCCGATGACGTCGCTGAGCAAGGCGGTACGAGCTTCGCTAGGCACCGATTCGCGAGTCCCCGTCGCCGGGCCGGCGCAGGTCGCCGCCCTGGGCGAGGACATCAACGCATTGATTGCTTCGTTGAAGCGGGAGGGCGCCCAGCGCGAAACGGCCCAGCAAGGCTACGCCGACCTGTTCGAAGGCAATCCACTGCCAAGCCTTGTCATAGACCCGAGATCGCTCGAGATTCTGGACGCTAACGACGCGGCAGTGAAGGCGCTTGGCTACTCACGCGACGAATTCAAATCGCTCAAAACGTTGGACCTGGCCGTGCCAGATGATGCCGCGCAAGCGGCCCGTATTGACATGCATCGGGCCGCCGATGCCCCGCTGCTGCGGTTCGGGCCGATGGGCTATCGCAAGAAAGACGGGTCAATTCTGCGCGCTGTCACAACGAGCTACGTGGTCCGGCACGCCGAGCAGAAGGTGCGTGTGGCGATGCTCGAGGACGTCACCGAAAAGGAGAAGATCGAACGGCAGATGCAGCAGGCTCAACGCCTGGAGAGCCTCGGCCAGCTGGCGGGCGGAGTGGCTCACGACTTCAACAACTTGCTGACCGTGATGCTCAACGTCACTTCCTCATTGAAATCAAAGGTCACCGGATCCGAGTCCATTCGTGACGTCGACCGCCTCGACCAGGCGGCGAACAGCGCAAGCCGCCTGACCCGTCAGCTCCTTGCCTTCGCCCGGCAAGAGGTTCTGCCCCGATCGGCGGTCGATGTTCGTGAGCAGCTCGCCGAGCTAAAGGAGCTGCTTGCCCGCACCATCGGCTCCCATGTTGTGCTGACGATGCACCTGGGCGCCGATACCTGGCCGGCCTTGATGGACCGCGGACAGCTCGAGCAGATCGTGATCAACCTGTCCGTGAACGCGCGCGACGCAATGCCCAAAGGCGGCCGGCTCGTCATCAGCGCTGAGAACTTCACCGTCGACGATCAATACGCCCGGACGCGCGCCGGGCTGCAGCCGGGCCGGTATGTCCGCCTTCAGGTTTCCGACTCGGGTACGGGGATGGACAAGGCGACCCTCGACCACCTGTTCGAGCCGTTCTTCACCACCAAGCCCGCCGGTCAGGGCACCGGCCTTGGCCTCGCGACCGTGTACGGCATCGTCAAGCAATTGAGCGGGGACGTTTCCATCTACTCAGAGCTTGGCCACGGCACCACGGCGACGGTGCTCCTGCCGGCGACGGCCCAGGTGGTGGTGGTTGAAGCGCCGGTCACGGTGCGAAAGCCGGGTCCGGAAACAGGGACCGTCCTGGTCGTCGAGGACTACGGCGACTTACGGGAGCTCTTTGACGAGATCCTCAGCGGAGCCGGCTATCGCGTGCTGGTCGCCGGAAATGGCTCCGACGCGATTGCGCTGGCAAGGGGCCATAAGGGCGCCATCGACATTCTTCTGACGGACATCGTGATGCCGAACATGCTCGGTACGGAGCTGGCCCAGCAGCTCCAGGCCGAGCATCCAGGCTTGCGCGTCCTCTTCATGTCAGGCCACGCGCAGCCGGTGATGGCCGGCGCCTCCCCCCTGCCAACCAACGCGACCCTCCTCCAGAAGCCGTTCATGGAGGCGGAGCTTCTCGAAAAACTGAGCCAGGTACTCACAGGCCCGCTTGTCGATCTCGGCGTATGAACGCGCCAGCGCGCGGCACCGTGTTGATCGTGGAGGACAGCAGTGAATCGGCGGCGCTCTTGGTGGAGCTCGTAGAAGGCGAGGGATTCGCGGTCGAAGTGTGCGGCACAGCCGCCGAAGCGCTGGATGCCTTCCAAAGGATCCGACCGGTTGCCGTCCTTCTCGATTGGGGTCTGCCTGACAACCCTGGCCCTGAGGTATGTCGAACGATTCGTGGGCTCGACAGCGCAGTCCCGATCGTTTTTGTGAGTGGCCGCAATGACGAGACCAGCATGGCCCGCGCCCTGGAGGCGGGTGCCGACGACTACGTGCCGAAGCCGGTGCGTCCCGGCGAGCTGATGGCGCGGCTCGAGGCTCACCTGCGCCGGGTCGCGGCTCTCCGGAACGGCTCGCACGAGCCCGCCGGTGTGGCACCCAAGGCCAGGAACGCGCAGATCGGTCTGGTCGAAGTGGACCTCATCGCGCGAGAGGTCCGGAAGGCCGGCCGGCCGGTCAAAATCGGCCCGCTCGAGTTCAAGCTGCTGGAATACCTGCTGGCGAACGCGGGCGCTGCAGTTTCCAGAGACCAGATCCTGAGCGAGGTCTACGGCTACGAAGCCGACATCAGCTCCGAACGGGTTGACGTCCTGGTGCGCAGGCTCCGATCCAAGCTTGGCGAGGGCGAAACCGGTGAGCTGATCGCAGCCGTTCCCGGCTACGGGTACCGACTGGACAGGCGGGCCGGCAGATGAAGATCAAGGTCCTCATCGCTGACGACGACCACGGCCTGGCCTCGGCTCTCGCCGACACCATCGCGGCCGCCGACGACCTCGAGGTGGTCGCCATTCGTCATGACACCGACGCGGTGGTGGACGCGGCGGCGACCTATCATCCTGAGGTCATCTTGATGGACGTCAAGATGCCGGGGGGCGGAGGCGTTGCCGCGACGAAACGTGTGCTCTCGCAGCACTCCGGCATCGCCATCGTCGGCCTCTCCGCGCATGAGGACCAGGCCACCGCGACGCAGATGCTCGAGGCCGGCGCGGTCGCCTACATCGTCAAGGGCATGCCTGAACCCGAGATCGTGGAGGCCGTGCGCCGCGCCAAGCGCGGCCAGATGAGCATGCCGGCCGACCTCGGAGTCGGCACGTTCCGTGACATGGTGGCAAAGCTTCGCGATCGGACCGACTCGGAGGCCGCTCTGCGGGTGAGCCAGGAGCGCGTCAACACGCTGCTCGACGCGATGCCCGACGCGCTGCTCATCGTCAACCCACTGCAGCAGATCGAGGTCGCCAACGCATCGACCCAGCGCATGTTCGGCTACGCCCCAGGAGAGCTCATCGGGCACAGCATCGAGATCCTCATCCCAGAGCGTTTCAGAGGGCGTCATACCGGCCTGGTCAAAGGCTTCCAGGAGCATCCCCGCGCGCGTCCCATGGGCAGCGGCCTGTCCCTGTGTGGTCGCCGCAAGGACGGATCTGAGTTTCCCGTCGAAATCAACTTGAGCCCCCTGCCCGGTCCAAACCAGGTGTCCGTGGTGGCAGCGGTCCGTGACGTGACCCAGAACAGGGACGCCGACGAGCTCCGGCGCAAGAGCGAGCAGCTGTTCCGCGGCCTCCTCGAGTCGGCCCCCGACGCAATGGTCGTCGTCGACAGCCGCGGGCGTATCCAGATCGTTTCCAGCCGCACCGAGAAGCTCTTCGGCTACGCGCGTCCGGAGCTGCTCGGCATGTCGGTCGACGAGCTCGTCCCGAATTCGCTTCGCCCCGGCCACGGCGGACACCGGGCCAAGTATTTCAGCGACCCGCAGAGCAGGCCGATGGGGCAGGGTCTCGAGCTGTTCGGGCGGCGGCGCGATGGAACTGAATTTCCAGTCGACATCAGCTTGAGCCCGATGCCGACCGACGAAGGCCTGCTGGTGATCGCCGCCGTGCGCGACATAACGGACCGCAAGGTCGCCGAAAAGCGACTCGCTCAGACCCAGGAGAGCGCGGACCGCCGCAGGCTCATGGGACGGCTGGTCCAGGCTCAAGAAGAAGAGCGGCGCAAGATCGCGGCCGACATCCATGACGACTCGATCCAGGCCATGACCGCTGCGAGCCTGAGACTGCAGCAGCTCCGCAAGCACATGACCACCCCACAGCAGCAGGAGCTGATCGCGAGGCTGGACGAAGCGGTGCGCGAGTCGATCACCCGCCTGCGCCGTCTCATGTTCGACCTACGTCCCCCTGCCCTCGACCGCACGGGCTTGGGCGCGGCGCTTCGCGAGCTGCTCGACCGGATGAGAGCGGAGATAGATGTCGACTTCACCCTCGACGACCGGTTGGCGACCGAACCGTTGAATGACACGCGGGTCGAGCTCTATCGCATCACGCAGGAGGCGCTTGTCAACGTCCGCAAGCACTCAAAAGCGACACACGTCAAAGTTGACCTGCAGCGAGTCGAGCGGGGCTATCGCATCCGAGTCGTCGATGACGGAGTCGGTTTCGATATCGTCGCTCGGGGCGGGCAGCCAGGCCATATCGGGCTGATCGCCATGCACGAAAGAGCGACGATCGCCGGCGGCTGGTGGACCATCGAGAGCGGCGAGGGTAGGGGTACGGTCGTCGATTTCTGGCTGCCCGACGATTCCCTCAGCGGCGGCTTATCGACGCAAGAATCTCAGGCAGCGCAAGGCTGAGATTCACCTTTTCGTAGCAGCGATCAGCGCCGGCAGCTCGCAGCTTCAAGACCAGCTCGAGCTCCTTGACCGAGGTGAGAGCTACCACCGAGGTGTGTGGTGAGACCGCCTTGATCCCCTTCGCGGCGGTCTCGGCGCCCCCGCCACTCAACCGGGCTTCGATGAAGGCGACGTCTGGCTGATGCCTTGCGGCGGCCTGAACCGCGTCCTCGACGTTGGAGGCTTGAGACACCACCTCGACCCCGCCAAACTCCTCGATCAGGTCACTCGTCGCCAGAAGTACCTCGGAATGGTCGTCGGCGACGATCGCCTGGATGTTGCCCCGCACGTCACCTCCGAAGGTACGCCGTGGCCTTTTCTGTGACGACTGCCATTCGATAGAGTGCTCGCCGTCGCTCATCGGTTCTCCTGGATCGCCACGAACGCGTCGACGAGACCCGCGTCCCACTGCCGCCCACGACCGGCGAGCAGCTCTCTGATCGCAGTCGGGTGCGGCATTGCCGGC